>Ga0265296_1000457_pt1 | contig 63722 bp, 63 predicted proteins | sample MunlanPumphouse1_FD_189073 | JGI IMG/M metagenome (GOLD analysis project Ga0265296, IMG submission 189073) | Groundwater microbial communities from a municipal landfill in Southern Ontario, Canada - Pumphouse #1 | ecosystem: Environmental > Aquatic > Deep subsurface > Groundwater | place...
TCGCCAACTCGCATCGAGGCTACCGAACAATGACTCACCCATTCCGGATGTCCAAGCTCACCCTTGGTCTCGTGGCTGCGCTCGCCGCCGCTCCCGCCTTCGCCCAGAGCACCTCTGCCGGTGTCGGCGGCCAGGTCGTGTCCCGCGCCGGCCAGCCCGTCGCCGGTGCTGAAGTCACCATCACCCACACCGAGTCGGGCACCGTTTCGCGTGCGACCACCGATGCGGCGGGTCGTTACAACGCGCGCGGCCTGCGCGTGGGTGGTCCGTACTCGATCACCATCACCAAGCCGGGTGAAGGTACCAAGACCGAAGATGGCGTCTACCTGGGCGTGAACCAGACCGGCACCATCAACGCCACCTTGGCCGGCGACCTCGCCGCGACCAACCTGGACACCGTGCAGGTCACCGCTGTCGGCGGCGGCTCGGAAGTGTTCAGTGCCACCAAGATGGGTTCGGGCACCAACATCAGCCAGCAGCAGATCGAAGTTGCGCCGTCCATCGGCGGCAACATCCAGGATCTGATGCGTCTGGATCCGCGCGTGACCTTCATCGATCGCGCATCGGGCTCGATCTCGGCCGGCGGCCAGAACCCGCGCTTCAACTCGATCAGCATCGACGGCGTTTCGGCCAGCGATACCTTCGGCCTGGAAGGCAACAACATGCCGACCCGCCGCCAGCCGGTCGCGATGGAAGCCATCGAGGCGCTGGACATCAACCTGTCCAACTACGACGTCAGCATCGCTGCCGCTGCCGGCGCTACCGTCAACGCGGTGACCAAGTCGGGTACCAATGAATTCCACGGTTCGGTGTACGGCACCTACCGTGACGGCGACTGGTTCGGTGACAACCCGGAAGGCCAGCCGTTCAATGGCTTCACCAAGGAAAAGACCTACGGCATGACCGTCGGTGGTCCGATCGTCAAGGACAAGCTGTTCTTCTTCGCCAACTACGAGAAGTTCGAGCAGTCCGCTCCGGGTGCCGACCTGTCGACCACCCCGCTGGGCAAGGCCAATGGCCAGTTCAACCTGGCTGACGTGACCCGTGCGCAGCAGATCGCGCAGGGCTACGGCATCGACGCCGGTGGCCTGGAAAGCAATGGCGACACCTCGATGGAAGAGTACGCGCTGAAGCTGGACTGGAACATCAGCGACAACCACCGTGCCAACATCCGCTACAGCAAGATCGACCAGAGCAAGCTGCGCATCAACGGCATGACCACGAGCTCGGCGTCGCTGAACTCGTACTGGTACCAGCACAACAAGACCAACGAGAGCTACGTCGCCCAGCTGTTCAGCGACTGGACCGACACCTTCTCCACCGAGTTCAAGGCTTCGTACCGCGAGTTCTCGGCGATCCGTGCGGTCAATACCAACGCCCCGAGCGTGCGCATCTATTTCGATGGCACCGCTGCTGCACCGTCGGGTGACTCGCTGTACCTCGGTACCGAAGTCAACTCGCAGGACAACATCCTGACCACCAAGGCGTGGAACTACTACGGTGCAGGTACCCTGACCCTGGGTAACCACGACGTGAAGTTCGGTGCCTCGTACGACACCAACGACATCTACAACTACTACGGTGCCAACTCGTGGGGTGCCTACACCTTCTACGGTCTGGACAATTTCGCTGCCGGCCGCTGGAGCACCTACGATTACGCCCCGGAGCGCACCCCGGGTTCGATCGCAGCTGATTACAAGTACAGCAACCTGGCCCTGTTCGTGCAGGACACCTGGTACGTCAACAGCAACCTGACCCTGACCCTGGGTCTGCGCGCCGACCGTCCGGACACCAGCCCGAACCCGACCTACAACGCTGCTGCGTCGAACTTCTTCGGCTACAACAACAGCAAGGTCTTCGAAAGCAAGTTCCTGGTGCAGCCGCGCTTTGGCTTCAACTACACCTTCGACACCGAGCGTCCGACCCAGCTGCGCGGTGGCGTGGGCCTGTTCCAGGGTGATTCCCCGCAGGTGTGGCTGAGCAACAGCTACTCGGCGACCGGCTTCAACACCAGCGTCTACAACGTGCGTGCCTACAATCCGGCCTTGCCGTTCAATGGCAACAAGGACAACCAGCCGGTGCCGAGCGGCCCGGGCTCGACCCAGCAGAACGTCAACTTTGTCGGCAACGACTTCAAGCTGCCGTCGATCTACAAGGCCAACCTGGCCTTCGACCATGAAACCCCGTGGTACGGCATCGTGGCCTCGGCCGAACTGCTGGTCACCAAGGTCAAGGACGGCCTGTTCTACCAGAACCTGAACATGGGTCCGGTGCAGTATCAGGGTCCGGACGGTCGTGACATGTTCTACGCACAGAACAAGGTCGGTGCCTGGAGCGCGAACGACGCCCGTGTTGCTCGCAACAAGGACTACAACAACGTCTACCTGATCAACAACACCGACAAGGGCCGCACTTCGCAGTTCACCGCGTCGCTGTCCAAGCCGTGGAGCGACACCAGCGACTGGTCCTGGAACATCGGCTACACCTATACCGATGCCACCGAAGTCGGCTCGCTGACCAGCTCCACCGCCAGCTCGGGTTGGAACTACCAGTACGCCTTCGACGCCAACAGCCCGGTCGAGAACACCTCGCGCTACCAGATCCGCGATCGCCTGTCGGGCTCGCTGAACTGGAAGCACAAGTTCTTCGGTGACTACGAGACCAAGATCGGTCTGGTGTACGAAGGCCGCAGCGGTCGTCCGTACAGCTACGTGTACGCCAACGACGCCAATGGCGATGGCCGTTCGGCCAACGACCTGTTCTACGTGCCGAAGGGCCCGGGCGACGTGCTGTTCGGTACCCTGGCTGCCAATGGCCAGTTCACCGCCAACGCGCAGATGGAGAAGGACTTCTTCACCTGGCTGGCCGCCAATCCGGACCTGGCCAAGTACGCCGGCAGTGCAGCCCCGGCCAACGGCTTCCGTAGTGGCTGGATCAATACCTTCGATATCCGTATCAGCCAGCAGCTGCCGGGCTTCATGAAGGGGCACAAGTCGGAGATCTGGCTGGATATCCAGAACGTCGGCAACATGATCAACAAGGACTGGGGCAACATCTACGACTACGGCTTCTTCGCCGACAGCCGCGTTGCCACCCTGCAGGGCATGTACCAGGGCAAGTACGTGTACAACTACCGCGGTGCGGATACCCCGACCGTCGCCAACGCCGACGCCGATGGCTTCGACGTGGGTGTGTCGCAGTGGTCGCTGCAGCTGGGCTTCCGCTACCAGTTCTGATGAACTGACGTAGCAACAGCTGTGCACGGAAACGGCCGGGGAAACCCGGCCGTTTTCCGTTCAGGCGAAAGTCCTTGCGGGGGTGCCGGCATCGGCGTAGCATCCCGACACGTGCGCGGCGCAGATGCCGCCGAAGCGGTCCCGAAGCGGCGAACGCGGGACGCACCTATCCAACGGTCGGGCTTCCCGGCCGTTTTGCTTTTTAAGGGGGCGGCAGTACAGTCGGACACCTTAAAGGAAGCAGAAAAGTGGATATGACAACGAACGAAAAGGCAGCGCGGACGCTGCCGGTGCAGGACGCGCGGATCTACCCGCGTGGTGGCCTGGATGTGCTGTCGCGGGCCGAGGTTGCGCGCCTGCGCGATGCCTCCGGCGGCGGCATGCACGAGCTGCTGCGCCGCTGCGCGCTGGCCGTGCTGACCAGTGGCAGTGCTTCCGATGATCCGCGCGCGGCGCGCGATCTCTATCCCGACTTCGACATCCAGGTGGCGCAGCAGGATCGCGGCGTGCGCATCGACCTGGCCAATGCGCCGGCGATGGCGTTCGTCGATGGCGAAATCATCCGCGGTGTCGCCGAACTGTTGTTTGCGGTGGTCCGCGACCTGGCCTACATGGCCATCGAGATGGGCCCGGCCTACGCGGCCGAGCTGGAGTCGTCCGAGGGCATCACCAATGCGGTGTTCGGGCTGCTGCGCAACGCGCGCATCCTCAACCCGGGTGACCCGAACCTGGTGGTCTGCTGGGGCGGCCACTCGATCTCGCGCGACGAGTACCTGTACACCAAGCAGGTCGGTTACGAGCTGGGCCTGCGCGGCCTGGACATCTGCACCGGCTGCGGCCCGGGCGCGATGAAGGGCCCGATGAAGGGCGCCACCATCGCCCATGCCAAGCAGCGCCGGACGGTGACGCGCTACATCGGCCTGACCGAGCCGGGCATCATCGCCGCCGAGTCGCCGAACCCGATCGTCAACCACCTGGTGATCATGCCGGACATCGAGAAGCGCCTTGAGGCCTTCGTCCGCATCGGCCACGGCATCATCGTGTTCGCCGGTGGCGTGGGTACTGCCGAGGAGATCCTGTACCTGCTCGGCATCCTGCTGCGCGAGGAGAACAAGGATCTGCCGTTCCCGCTGATCCTGACCGGCCCGACCGTGGCCGCGCCGTACTTCGAGCAGATCGACCGTTTCATCCGCCTGACCCTGGGCGACGCTGCGGCCGAGCGCTACGAAATCGTCATCGGCGACCCGGTGGCGGTGGCCAAGAAGATGTCGGCCGGCATCAAGCGCGTGCGTGAGCACCGCCTGGCGCAGAAGGATTCGTTCTTCTTCAACTGGTCCATCGAGATTCCGTGGGAATACCAGCAGCCGTTCGTACCGACCCACGAAGCGATGGCGGCGCTGGACCTGCACCACGGGCGCGCACCGCACGCGCTTGCCGCCGACCTGCGCCGGGCGTTCTCGGGCATCGTCGCCGGCAACGTGAAGGAAGACGGCATGCGCCGCATCGAGGAGTTCGGGCCGTTCCAGATCCATGGCGACCCCGACATGATGCAGGCCCTGGACGCGCTGCTGCGTGCCTTCGTCGAGCAGCGCCGGATGAAGATCTCCGGCGAGTACCAGCCCTGCTACCAGGTGCTGGCGTAAGCCAGGCGAGGGCAGCTGGACGGCGCGGCGGGGACCGCGCCGGACCGGCCGGGGCAGGGCGGGTCGTCAAGCCTTTGACGCCCGTCGCCCGGATCTGACCGTTCATCCTGCCGCCGCTTGCCGGCGGCAGGCCGGTGCGCCATCGTGGCCACCAACACGCTGGGGAGCGTCCAATGTCATCGCGCCGGTCCAATGGCTTCACGCTGGTCGAACTGATGGTCACCATTGCGGTGGTCGCCATTCTCGGCACCATTGCGTTTCCGAGCTTCCAGAGCACGATCCGCTCCAACCGGATCGCTACCGCCGGCAATGAAATCACCGGCCTGTTGTCGCTCGCCCGCAGCGAAGCGGTCCGTAACAAGAGGGGAGGCGGCATCTGCGGCAGCTCCAACGGCACCAGCTGCGATAACTCCTGGTCCTCGGGCATGCTGGCCTGGGCCGACGTCAATGGCGATGGCAGCAAGGGCAGCGATGAAACCGTGCTCCGTTTCGTCGCCGTCAGCGCAGATTCGGTCACGGTCACCGGTCCGGGTGCCGTGGTCAGCTTCGACAACCGGGGGCGACGCCGCGCGGCCACGACCCAGGAAATCGTGCTGCAGCCGGTCAAGTGCGGCAGCGATACCCTTCGGCGCACCCTGACCATCAACGCGGCTGGCCAGATCACTTCCACCAAGGCTGCCTGCCAATGACCCGTCGTCTCCCTTCTTTTTCGCGGCGGCAGGCGGGTTTCAGCTTGCTCGAAGTGCTGATCGCCATCCTCGTACTCGCGTTCGGCCTGCTGGGCTTCGCCCTGCTGCAGACCATGAATGTACGTTTCGTGCAGAGCTCGAACTACCGTACGCAGGCGACCAACCTGGCTTATGACCTGCTCGACCAGATGCGCAGCAACCGCTACCAGGCCGGTTGGTACACCAATGCCGCGTTCGCAGCCAATTCGATCAAGGCCAGCAGCTGCACTCGTGTCTTGGGCGCTGACCAGGGTGTGGCCAGCAACATCACCCGCTGGCAGTGCCAGGTCGTGCAGGCGCTTGGCGAAGGCGCGAGCGCCACCGTGCAGAACGCCAATGGTCGGGTAACGGTGGGCATCACCTGGGGAGATCAGCGCTGGGATCCCCAGAATCCGGATGCACAGACCACCTTCACTCTGGTGTCGCAGCTATGAGTTGCTCTCCTTCATTCCGCCGCCAGGCGGCCGGCCTCTCGCTCATCGAAATGATGGTGGCCATGGTCATTGGCCTGGTGCTGATGCTGGGTGTGGTGCAGGTGTTCCTTGCTTCCCGCGTTGCGTCGCGGCTGGCTGAAGGCAATGCCCGGGCCCAGGAAAATGGCCGCTTTGCCCTGGAGTTCCTGCAGCGTGACATCCGCATGGCGGGCCACTTCGGCTGCGTGAACGACCAAGCGCATTTCGTCCGTGGTGAGGGCGATCCGACCGTTGACACTGGTGCGGTCACCGGTTCAGGGGATCCGCTGGATTTCAGCGTCAGCATCCAAGGTTATGAAGCACCCAACACCGCACCGGGAGCCACCCTGACACTGGGTGCCGGCTGGGCGACGCCGACCGGTCTGCCTGCGGCGATCACCGCGCTCAAACCACGCGGTGGCAGCGACATCCTGGTGCTGCGCTACCTGGCCAGCGAAGGTGTGCCGGTAACCTCGCTGCTGCCGAGCGCCAACAGCGTGGTGGGCTTCGACGGTACCGCCGGGACGCGCCTCCTCGAGGGGGGCGTCAGCGCCCCCAATCTGTTCGGCGTGGCCGACTGCAGCCACGTCAATGTGTTCAAGGGCACCTACGCCGCAGGAAAAGTGACTGCCGCAGGCTCCAACCTGAACCGCTACACGGTGCAACCCACCGGCCAGACCATGATCTATCGAGCCGAATCGGTGGTGTACTTCGTGGGGACCTCGGGCACCACCGGTGAACCGGCGTTGATGCGCGCTCGTTCCGATGGCAACAACGGTTACAGCGCAGCCGAGGAACTCGTTGAAGGCATCGAGAGCATGCAGTTGCTGTTCGGTCTGGACAGCAATGCCGACATCACATCTGCCTCGCCGCCGACCGGCAACATCACGACGCAGGCCATCGCCAGTGGCGTGACCACCGCCGCCAATGCCGCAGGCGCCGGACAGTGGCGGCGTGTCGGCCAGGTGCAGGTCGGCATCCTGGCCCGCAGCCCTCAACCTTCCCAGGCCGAGGCGCCGACCGACGCAGTCAACTATCCGCGTGCGCTGGGCGTGGGCTTCGCGCCGGCGGCGCAGAGCGATACACGCTACCGCGCCACCTACGAATCCACCATCGCCCTGCGCAATCGCCTCTTCGGGAACTGACGCCATGAACACTCGACCCCGTATGCGTCCGATGCCGCGCCAGCAGCGCGGTGCCGTGCTGTATGTGGCGCTGATCATGCTGATCCTGCTGGCGCTGATCGGTATCGCTGGCATGCAGGTGGCGGGCATGCAGGAAAAGATGGCCGCCAACTACCGTGCGACCAACGTCGCCTTCCAGAACGCGGAGGGTGTGACCCGGCGCAGCGAGATGGCGATCGAGAGCATCGCCAACCGTACAGCCGCCGCCAGCAATGCGCCCCTGGTGGCGACCGATATCCAGGAAAACTGCGACATCGCCTTCGATCCGGTGGCCTGGGGGCGCGCGCGCCCGCTGACGACTGCCCAGGCAGTCAACGTGCGTCGCATCGATTCCTGCGTCATCGGTGGCGGGTCACTGTCGATGGGCAAGCCGCTCGACCCGGTTACTCCGATCTACCAGATCACCACCTTCGCCACCGATACCCCGACGGACTCCTCGTCTACGGCATCGGTCGATACCATCTTCAAGCTCTGAGGCCGCCGGCATGTCCCGTCGTACTTCCCGGATCATCGCCGCGTCCGCGCTCGCCATGCTTGGTGCCGGCGGCTACTTCGCCTACAACCTGTTCGCCGCACAGGGGCAGGGTGACCTGGCGCAGGCGCCGCTGAACAACACTACGTCGATCCAGCCAGCCTTCATCATGGCAGTGGATGATTCCAACTCGATGACGTTCGAGCGCATCTTCCGCGGTGGCGACGGCCGGATGCAGTGGAATGGAAGCAGCTTCTTCAGCTCGGCCGGCGTGTTCTACAACGTGGGCGAGGGCTGCTCGAACAACTCCACCGATTGCTATCTCTACCTGTTCCCGCATGCGAACTTCAATACGTCCTACTCGCCCGGGCGCGCCATTCCTCCGATCGATGCGTTCGGTTTTGCCCGCTCGCCGACCTACAACGCCGGTTACTACAATCCGGCGGTGACTTATGAGCCGTGGAGTCTGCCGCAGCGTGATGCCAACAACGCCACTCTCTGGCAGCCGGCGTCCTTCGGTGCGGCGCGCGTGGATCCGCGTGATTCGACGTTGTATGGCAGTGATTTCTACACGGGCTACAACACGGTGTACGACCTTGCCTACCGGCAGGTCAATGGTGAAGCCTTCCAATTCCTGAGCGGCATGACCATTCCGTCCGGTACCCGATACCGTTCCAACGGCCGCAGCTGCAATTCGAACAGCAGCAATGGCCTGCCCAGCTCCGGCAACAACTGGACCAATCTGGGCAGTGACGTGACGGTGCGTGCGGACTGCACGGTGCAGATCGCCTACGTGCCAGCCACCTTCTACCTGCCGGTCGATCAGGCCGCGCCCGCAGGCTATCTCACCAGCGATGCCAACCGGCCGATCGTCAGCGGCGCCTGTGGCCCCGGCTGCAACATGCGCCGGTACCAGATCCTGCCGGAGAACTACGGAGCAAACACGAAGCAGCTGGCGGATGCGCAGAAGAACTTCGCCAACTGGTTCCAGTACCACCGCAACCGCATCCTGTCGATGGTGGGTTCGTCCTCGCATGCCATGTTCGGCGTGGAGAACATGCGGGTGGGTTACTTCACCATCAACAACCGCCAGGACGTGACGATGTATGACGTCGCGACCCAGCGTCCAGATCTATTCGGGCAGATCTACCGGCTCAAGCCCAACGGCGGTACGCCGAACCGTCAGGCCGTGGCTTTCCTGGGCGAGCAGTTCCGCCGTACCGACGCCGGGGCTCCGGTGATCCGCGCCTGCCAGAAGAACGGCGGAATGCTGTTCACCGACGGCTACACCAACGTCAACAACTCTGCTGGCGGTTACGGCAACGCTGACTCGGCAGGCGGCACCCACTTCCCCGGTGCGCCCTTTGCTGATGGCTACAGCAATACCATCGCCGATATTGCCGCTTCCTATTACGCAGGGCCCTCGACGCCATTGCGGTCGGGTAGCAGTTTCCAGGCCGGGCTCGTGCCCGTGCCGGAGCAGTGCAAATCGCTCAGCCAGACGTCGCCGGACTGGAAGCGCCTGGACTGCCAGACCAACCTGCACATGAACTTCTACGGCGTCACTCTCGGTGCACAGGGCCTGATTTACGAGGTCAACCAGGCCGCGACCAGCGATCCTTACGCCAATCCGCCAAGCTGGAATTCCAATGGCGATCCGCTCAGTGATGACGATGGCCGCGTGATCGATGAACTTTGGCATGCGGCGATCAACAGCCGTGGTGAATTCATCAACGCGAAGACGCCCTCGGACGTGACAGATGCAATGCGTCGTGTGCTCTCTGCGGTCGGTTCGGGTTCCTCGCCGTCCGGCACGTTTGCCCTCAGCGGCGCGCGTATCGGCGCCGGTTCGCTGACGGTCACACCGATGTACGACGTGCAGAACAATGGCACGGACTGGTACAGCCGCCTGACGGCAAGCAGTGTGTCGGTGAATCCGACCACCCGTGAAGCCCAGTATTCGACGATGTGGGAGGCCAGTGCGCAGATTCCGGCCGCTGCCGCACGCAACGTGTATTTCGACGATGGCAGCAGCGTGCGTAGATTTGACACCAGCACGGTTACGCTGGCTGGGCTGTGTGGGCTGTCCAATAGTCTGTATCCGTCACAGTCGATCTGTACGACGGCCAACCTGACGGCGCTGGGGGCCACTGCCGCATCGGCAGCCAATTATCTTCTGGGCGATACCTCGGGCGAGGTGCGCAACAACGGCAAACTGCGCGACCGTACCACCGTGCTGGGCGACATCGTCAATTCGACCCCGGTCATCAGTGCGCCGGTCGACGACTTCGGCTACCGGGCCCTGGGCGGTACGCTGGCCTCCAGCTACATCACTTATCTGAACTCCAAGCGCTCCAACAATCGCTATGTGGTCTATGCGGGCGCCAATGACGGCATGCTGCACGCCTTCGATGGCGGAATGGACGCGGCGGGTACCATCGGCGGCAATGGTGGTCGCGAACTGTTCGGCTACATCCCGGCCACGTCTTACGGGCACATGGGCAACCTGCTGCTGCCGTATGACCCGGCCAAGAAGAACGCACAGCCGTTCGTCCACAAGTACTTCGTGGATGGGCCGCTGACCGTTGGCGATACTTTCTATGGCACGTCCTGGCACACGACACTGGTGGGTAGTACCGGCGCCGGTGGTCGCGGTGTATTCGCGCTGGATGTGACCACGCCGGGCAGCTTCGCGGCCGGTAATCGCCTCTGGGAGATCAATGATCTGGCGGGTGATGCGGGCGTCCGCGCAAACATCGGACACGTTCTGGGCAAGCCGGTGATCGTTCCGGTACGTGCAGCTGACGGCACGGTCAGCTGGAAGGCAATCTTCGGCAACGGCTATTCCAGCGCCAGTGGCAAAGCGGTGCTGTTCGTGGTCGACATCGGCACCGGCGCGCCCACGGTGCGCATGATCGAGGCCAGCGAAGCCAACTCGACGATTGCCGGGCGCAATGGCCTTGGCAACGTCGTGGTCCTTGATCGTGTCAACAATATGGTCACTGACCCGGCAACGGGTGCGCCGGCGCGCGTGCGCGACGGATACGCCGATACCGTGTACGCGGCCGACCTGAAGGGCGCAGTGTGGAAGTTCGATCTGCTGTCCAGTGCCACCTCGGTGACCGTGCCGGTGTTCACTACCGGTACTTTCGTACAGAGCGGCTCGACCTATCGCCAGCCCATCACCGGCGGCCTGCAGGTTGCGTCGGGTGAAGCAGGGGGCGTGCTGGTGATGTTCGGTACCGGTAGCTTCTCGTTCAACGATGACACCTTGCCGGTGTCCTATACGCAGGTCCAGAGCCTCTATGGGTTCAACGACCAGGTCAATGGCGCGGTGACCACGACGTTGACGCGCGCCAACCTCACCGCCAATTCCGTGGTGACCAACGGCAGCTCACGCACGCTGCAGGTGGGTACGCGACCGGCAGCGTCGGTCGGCTGGTATGTGGATCTTCCGGCCGGTGAACGCTCGGTAGGCTATCCGGAGCTCGCTTCGGGCATCCTGTTCATCCCGACCTACGCGCCACAGGAAGTCACCAGCGGCTGCAGCACCGCGGGTGCGAACTGGCTGTTTGGCCTGAATCCCCGCAGTGGCATCGCCGGGCTCTCCGGCGCCCGTTCGGGGTCTCCAACGGGCATTTCGGCAGCCTCGGGCACCGCGGCGATCGCGTTGGCAACCTCGGGTACCGCACCGATCAAGGATGTGGGCGTGTCCGTCGTGCCGCGCCTGCAACCGCCCACCAATCCAGGCAGTGGCGCCGAGGTTCCGGGTGTGCCGCCGGGAGCGGGTTGCTGGATGGCCGTCAGCGTTTCCGGCGCTCCCCCCCTGTACGTACCGTATCCCTGCGGTCGCCAGTCCTGGCGCCAGATCCAGTAAGCAATGGAGATTCCCGCGATGTCACCGAGCCTTTCCCGGATGCCGGCCCCCCGTTCCCTGCTGGTGCGTGCGCCCGGATTCACCCTGATCGAGCTGATGATCGTAGTGGCCGTGGTGGCCATCCTGGCAGCCGTGGCCTATCCGTCCTACGCCGACCAGGTGCGGAAGTCGCGCCGGGCACAGGCCAAGGCAGACCTGGTGGAATACGCGCAGTCGGCCGAGCGTTCGCACACCACCAACAACACGTATGCCAATTTCCGTTTCAGCAATGGAGCGACCTCCATCCAGTCGCCGCGCGAAGGCGGGACGGCGTACTACACCGTCAGCATCCAGGCGGCGCAGGGGACGTTCACATTGACGGCGGCTCCGCAGGGTACGCAGACCAAGGACAAATGCGGCACGCTCACCGTGAACCAGGCCAATGTGAAGACGCCGGCCGCGTCGACGGTGGCCGGCTGCTGGTGATGGCTGCGCAGGGTGTTGCATCTCTGTGAATCAGCTACTAGAATGCGCGTCCCCGCCCGAATAGCTCAGCCGGTTAGAGCACTTGACTGTTAATCAGGGGGTCGTTGGTTCGAGTCCAACTTCGGGCGCCAGATCCTGCAGAAGCCGCGAGAAATCGCGGCTTCTGCTTTTCTGCGGGCACGCGATGGCAGCGTGAGCGCGGCGCAGTTCAGCAAGGTGCCTGTTCGGTCGAGCGTAGCGAGCGTACGCGGCCGGTGTTGCTGACCACGACTTCAGCACGTATCTGCCCATGCTGGCAGATGACGATGCGGGCGTTGCTGCCAGCACTGCGTCCATTCGCGCGGAACACGATCTGTGGACGGCCATGGGTGGCAAACGCACTCAGTGAGCGGTGGCTGTCCAGTACCCGGGCGGCCAGTGGTTCAGGCGCCGACGCCTCTGCGCCGCGCCAGCGCTCCGGAAGAAGCAACCAGCCGCGACCCCAGTTGTCTCCGCAGGTGCGGCCGTCGTCGCTGGGGCAGGCCACAACGGCCTGGCGACGGTCAAGCGCAGTGCTGCGTGCCAGATTCATCGCGCTGTGCAGCTGCAGCCGCAACTGATCCGATCGAAGGCGATCCAACATGTCGCTGGCCGGAGCGAACGCCACGCTCGCGAGAATTGCCAGGACGGCAACAGTGACCAGTATTTCCGTGAGGGTATGGCCGCGAAGTCGGGACATCTGCATGGCGGGGTCCAAAGGCTGGCAAGTGCCCAGCCTCCGCTGCGCTGCGGGGTTCCGCTATCGGTGCACCCCCTTCCCTGAATCAGAATCTCCATCAACCGGCCGTCACCAATGCGGCCGCTATACTCAACCTTCCCGAGACCTGGCAGCACCATGAGCGACAGTTTTCAACTTGTCTCGCCGTATTCGCCGGCGGGCGACCAACCCGATGCCATCGCCAAGCTGACCAGCAATTTCGAGGCTGGCGTGGCCAAGCAGACCCTGCTGGGCGTGACCGGCTCGGGCAAGACCTACACCATCGCCAACGTCATCCAGCAGATCCAGAAGCCGACGCTGATCATGGCGCCGAACAAGACCCTGGCCGCGCAGCTGTACGGTGAGTTCAAGGCGTTCTTCCCGCACAACGCGGTGGAGTACTTCGTCAGCTATTACGACTACTACCAGCCGGAAGCCTACGTGCCGTCGTCGGACACCTTCATCGAGAAGGACAGTTCGATCAACGAGCACATCGAGCAGATGCGGCTGGCGGCGACCAAGACCCTGCTGTCGCGACCGGATGCGATCGTGGTGGCGACCGTGTCGGCCATCTACGGCCTGGGCGCACCGGAAGACTACCTGTCGCTGCGCCTGATCCTGTCCAAGGGCGAGCGCATCGACCAGCGCGACCTGATCAATCATCTGACCCAGCTGCAGTACACGCGCAATGAGTACGAACTGCAGCGCGGTACCTTCCGCGTGCGTGGTGAAGTGATCGACGTGTTCCCGGCAGAATCGGACAGTGAGGCCCTGCGCATCGAACTGTTCGATGGCGAGGTGGAAAAGATCACGATGTTCGATCCGCTCACCGGCGAGACCATGCGCAACCTGATGCGCTTCACGGTGTACCCGAAGACCCACTACGCCACCACGCGCGAACGGGTGCTGGCAGCGGTGGAGACCATCAAGGTCGAGCTGAAGGAGCGGCTGGAGCAGCTGTACGCGCAGAACAAGCTGGTCGAGGCGCAGCGCCTGGCCCAGCGCACCCAGTTCGACCTCGAAATGATGGCCGAAGTGGGCTTCTGCAATGGCATCGAGAACTACTCGCGGCATTTGACCGGCAAGAACGCGGGCGAGCCGCCGCCGACCCTGTTCGATTACCTGCCGGCCGATGCGTTGCTGGTGATCGACGAATCGCACGTGACCATTCCGCAGATCGGCGCCATGTTCAAGGGCGACCGTTCGCGCAAGGAAACCCTGGTCGAGTTCGGCTTCCGTCTGCCGTCGGCGCTGGACAACCGTCCGCTGCGTTTCGAGGAATGGGAGGCGCGCTGCCCGCGCAGCATCTATGTCTCGGCGACGCCGGGCCCTTACGAATTCCGTGAGGCCGGTGAGGACATGGCCGAGCTGGTGGTGCGCCCGACCGGCCTGATCGATCCGGTGGTGGAGATCCGCCCGGTCGGCACCCAGGTCGATGACCTGATGAGCGAGGCCAACGAGCGGATCAAGGCCGGTGACCGCGTGCTGGTCACTACCCTGACCAAGCGCATGGCCGAGAACCTCACCGAGTATCTGACCGAGCACGGCATCCGCGTGCGCTACCTGCACTCGGACATCGATACCGTCGAGCGCGTGGAGATCATCCGCGACCTGCGCCTGGGCAAGTTCGATGTGCTGGTCGGCATCAACCTGCTGCGCGAGGGGTTGGACATGCCCGAGGTCTCGCTGGTGGCGATCCTGGATGCGGACAAGGAGGGCTTCCTGCGCTCGACTGGTTCGTTGATCCAGACCATCGGCCGTGCGGCCCGCAACGTGCGCGGCAAGGCGATCCTGTATGCGGACAGGATCACCCGTTCGATGCAGGCGGCGATTGACGAGACCGACCGTCGTCGCGCCAAGCAGGTCGAGTACAACCAGGAACACGGCATCATTCCGCGCTCGGTCCTGCGGCCGATTGTCGACGTGCTGGAAGGCGCGCGTTCGGATGCTGCCGAGAAGGAAGCCAAGAAGGGCAAGGGCAAGGGCAAGGGGCGGGCGGGTGTGGCCGAAGACACGGCCGACTACCGTTCGCTCAGCCCGGCGCAGTTGGCCGCTCGCCTCAAGGCCCTGGAGCAGCGGATGTACCAGCATGCCAAGGACCTGGAATTCGAGGATGCCGCCCGGGTCCGCGACCAGATCAGGCAGCTGAAGGAAGCCAGCCTGGGCTGAACGCGGTAAAGCGGCTATTCTTCACAAAAGTATTGCGCTTGCCGGTCGTCGTCCGTAATATACGCGGCCTGCACCGACGCAATCGCGGCGCTGCAGAAGCAACAAACGGGCGGTTAGCTCAGCGGTAGAGCACTACCTTGACATGGTAGGGGTCACAGGTTCGAACCCTGTACCGCCCACCACGAAGTCCCCCAGGGGGCTGTCGTGAGCATGAAAAGCCCGGCCCTGGCGCCGGGTTTTTACGTAGAAGCACCAGCCTGCGGGCTGTACGGAATTTTTGGGCGGTTAGCTCAGCGGTAGAGCACTACCTTGACATGGTAGGGGTCACAGGTTCGAACCCTGTACCGCCCACCACCGGTTCCCGGCATCGCCGGAGCAGCGGTGGACACGATGAAAGCCGGCCTTGGGCCGGTTTTTTTGTGCCTGCAATTCGCGCTCGTCTGCGCCTGGCCGGTTGCTGTCATCGTCAACCGCGTTGCTCGACACTGGCGCTGCGCTGCAGCTGCCAATGACCATCCACGCGCTGCCACAGCTGCATGAGGCCCCGGGAGTGCGTTTGCCCGCGCTGTCCCGCAGGCGCTTCAGCGTGCACGCGACCATGGGCCACCTGCAGTACGCGGTCCGCACTCAAGCGCAGGATCTGCACGCTCTGGCTGTCCGTCTGGCCGTGCGTGGCTGGCACGCTGGCGGCACGCTGGGCATCGGCCTGCAGGATCTGCAATCGCAGCGAATCGCTTCCGGTGTCGGCGTCGCGGTTGCATAGACCGGCCATCAACAGCAGCAAGGCAAGCATCGGCATGGCACGGTGCTCCGGAGAAGGGAGTCCAGCGTTGCACTGCGGCCTGCGGTGTGAAACCGGTATCCGACGAAGGCGGGAAAAGTGCGTGCCAACGAGAGCCAGCAAGGATGAATCCGGGCTGGGTCGGGGCAGCTGCAGGTCACTGCCATGAAAAAGGCCGGGCCGCCTGTGAAGGCAGTCCGGCCCGTTTGCCCGGAAGTGACCCCGTTGGCCGGGAAGCCTGGGCTCAGGTCACGACATGGCAGGAACCTTCAAGCAGGCTCAGAGCGGATCGCAGCACAGGCGAGGGCCGGACCAATGCCCTGAACCGCCATACGGGCAACCCGGGGTGAACTCGCAGCCCGGTGCGAACCCGGCCTTGGCCGGCGTGGCGAAGGCCTGAGCGGCACCGAATGACATGGCGGCAACCACGACGATGCCGGCAATGGACGAGAACAGCTTCTTCTTTCCGATCATCTGTATCTCCTTTGCAGAGCGTCGAGGTGGATCACATGGGATCGCAGCAGACCAGCAGGCCGTGAGAGCCGGCATTGCCGTACGGGCAGCTGGGATGTTCCTTGCAGCCCGGTGCGAAGCCGGTCTTCACTGGAGTGGCGAAGGCCTGAGCGGCACCGAATGACATGGCGGCAACCACGACGATGCCGGCAATGGACGAGAACAGTTTCTTCTTTCCGATCATGTGTATCTCCTTGGAATGGCGATGGAACATGAGGTCACCGCTTGCGGGGCGGTGTCGAAGCGGAATCAGTTGGCGACGCAGCAGATGCGGGTGCCGCCGGCGCGGCCATTGCCGCCGAACATGCACCCGGGGGTATCCACGCAGCCTGGCGCAAAGCCGGTCTTCACCGGTGTGGCGAAGGCCTGTGCGGCACCGAATGACATTGCAGCAACGATGACGATACCGGCGACGGACGAGAACAGCGTTTTCTTCCCGATCATGTGTATCTCCTTCAGTTGGTGTGGCTTCCCGGATTCATTGCCTTGGCGACGGCCTGTACCGTCTCTGTGTCGAGCTGGCCGACATGCTTGTAGACGACGCTGCCATCCGCGGCGAGCACCATCAGCATCGGTGTCAGCGTGGCGCGGTAGCGCTTGGAGACTTCGCCCTGATCGTCGACGGCGATCGGAAACGCCAGCGCGTGTTTGCCGGCGTACCCGGCAAGGTGGTCATACGGTGGCAGGCCGACGCCCACCAGTTCGGCGCTGCCGCGTGCAGCGGCGATCTGCTGCAGCTGTGGCACCGAGGCCAGGCAGTAGCGGCAGGCAGTAGAGAAGAAGTAGAGGATCTGCGGAACGGCGCGGGCGCCACCGATATCGACATGGGTCTGCTGCGTCGTCCGCAGCGTCAGCAGTTCAGGCCGGGTGCCGATGGCAGGACCATGTGCAGCCAGCTGGGTCTGCTGCAGTTGCGCCGCCATCTGTTCGTTGACCTGCCGCAACTGGCGGTTCTGCCAGGAGAGCATGATGACCAGTGCGGCCAGCAGCAGGGCGACTACGGGAAACAGTGCACGCTTGAGCATCGATCATCCTTGAACGCCGCGTTGCATCGACCATACCGGAAACAGCAACAGGAATGTCAAGCTTTTGTATCATCGGTGACGCAGTTCCCAAACCACAGGACGCCACCATGAGTGACCATGCTCCCGTTTCACGGCCGAACCCGATCATCGATCTGCTGTTCGGCGGCAACATGCTGGAAGGCACCTTCAAAGCGGTGGTGTGGGTCGCGCTGCTGTCCGCGGTTCTGGCCTGGACAACCTTCCGCTGACGCAATGCTCAGGCAGCAGTGAAGGCCTGCCGCAGGCTGCGCAGCGTTGCCTGCCGATACTCGGCCGCGCACGGCTCGCCCATCTCCAGTTCCTGCAGGCGCAGGCCGACCAGGGTCATCGACAGGGCATAGCCGCGCGCGGCATCGGCAGCGCGCGACAGGCCAAGTGCACGTCGGGTCAGTGCATCGACATGATCCATGTCCGGCAGCAGGCCGAGGTAGGCGCGCTCGGCGCTGTCCAGATCCGGTGCGCGCAGGATCGCGTTGGCATCGGCGGTGGGGGTGACGGCGGCCATGCGGGATCCTTGTTGTCCGTGGGGCGGATGCAGGTTCTGTCAGAACGCGCGCATCAGCGAGATGAAAGCGGATGTCTGGCTGCTGCGTCGTGCCATCGGGCTGTCCTCGACGGCATCACCGAACCACTGGTTGGCGACCACGCCGGTCGCACGCCATTTCGTGCCCAGTGGCGTGCTGACCGCGATCTGCAGGCTCGGCGAGGTGGCACTGCCGGGTTTGTAGGCTGCCAGCCCGGAGCGCAGGGCCTCCTCGTCGCTGATGCCGTAGTAGTAGTCGAGCAGGCGTGCGCTGGAATGCACCACGCCCACACGCGGCACCCAGGTGAAGCGACCGGCCTGGATCGGATAGCTGTAGTGCAGGCTTGATTCAACACCGCCGCCATGCCCGCTCACTTCGCGCTTCACGCTGGCCGCCACCGCACCCCAGTCCGCACTGTAGTCGGCATTGATGCCGACCATCGCCGACATCTGCCGGCTGTGCAGGCGGCGCAGCTGCGGATCGTTCACGTCGTCGGTCTTGAAACGCAACGTGTAGGGCGTAGCCACGGCCGACAGGCGCAGGCCATCGGCCTTGTAGAGGTTCATGCCGAGCGAGCCAGGGCTGGCGAAGAAGCGCTTGCCCTGCCAGGACAGCGCCGGCAGCACCAGCGGCTTGTCGTCATAGTGCGCATAGGCGCCGGTGGTCGCGCCGAAGGTGATGCCGGCCTGTACGCCCGGGGACTGTTCCTGCGCGTTTGCCAGCAGCGGCGTGGAGAGAGCGACGGTGCACAGCAGGGGGCGCAGCAGGGCGGGGGGCAGCGAGGTCATCAACGTACTACTTTGCGGGGATGGCGGTGCATGCTGCGCGCACAACATTGTCGGAACATTGCGCAGGCGCAATCTGCTGCATCGGCGCCACTTGCACGCCGAAGGCACTATGATCGGCTCCGTTTCCGGTTGCCGAGCCCCCGATGCGCATTCTCCTGGTCGAAGATGATCCCGATCTCTCGCGAGCCCTGCAGTCCGGGCTGGAGCGCCAGGGGGTGGTCGCCGACGTGGTCGGCAGCCTGGCCGAGGCGGCGCTCGCCCTGCGTGAGCCGGTGCACCAGCTGATGCTGCTTGATCGGCAGCTGCCGGACGGTGATGGCGTGGGCTTCGTGGCGACCGCCCGTGCGCTGCGGCCGAACTTGGCGGTGATCATGCTCACCGCCAAGGGCGCGCTGTCGGACAAGGTGGAGGGGCTGGATGTCGGCGCCGATGACTACCTGGTCAAGCCGGTGGCGATCGAAGAGCTGATGGCACGTATCCGCGCCGTATCGCGTCGACCGTCGGCGATGGTGACCCCCCGGTTGCGGCTGGGCCGGCTGGAGTTTGATTTCGAATCGCTGCAGGCACAGGTGGATGGACAGCCGGTCGCATTGCCGCGGCGACAGGTGCTGGTGCTGCAGGCGCTGGCGATGCGGCAGGGTCGCACGGTCACCCGTAGTGCGCTGGAAGCGGCGGTGTACGGGTTTGATGATGAGATCCAGTCCAATGCGCTCGACGCGCATATCTCCAAGCTGCGCAAGGCGCTGCAGCAGGCCGGGGCGGGCGTGGAGATCCACGTGATCCGCGGCGTCGGCTACCTGCTGGCGGAGGCCTGAGATGGCACGACCGATCCGTTCGATCACCCTGGGGCTGGCGTGGCGGTTGTTCCTGGCGCAGGCCTTCACCGTGTTGTTTGCCGTGGTCGCGCTGATCCTGACCTGGGGTGACAAGGACACCTGGGGCATGGACATGTTCATGGCCGAGAGTGCGGCCAACGCCGTGCACAGCGAAGGCGGCCGGCTGGTGCTGGATGAAGCACGCTGGCAGAAGCTCGATGCGCGTGCCGGTGGCAACCTGTGGTTCGCCGCGGTGGATGATCGCGGTGCATGGCTGCAGCGCGGCACGCTGCCTGCCATCCACGCCCCACTGCTGGCCCGCCTGCCGACGCTGGGCGCCACCGAGCTGGGGTCGCTGGTACCACCGTACCTGGACGTGGCCCGGGTGATGATCCGCAATGAAGACGGACGCCGCATCACGGTGATGGTGGGCGGGGCGCCGAAGGGCGGCCTGCTGGATGGCGCGTTGATGGTGCTGCGGTTGATCGGCCTGTGGTTCTTCCTGCCGTTGATCGTGGTCACGCTGCTGGTGATGCCGACGGTGATCCATCGCGCCATGCGTGGCGTGCGCCGGTCGGCGCAGCAGGCCAAGGAGCTGGATATCGGCCAGCCCGGCGCGCGCCTGGACGCGCAGCTGGTGTCGACCGAGGTGGCGCCTCTGGTCGAAGCGTTCAACGATGCGATCGACAAGGTGCAGCAGGGCTACGCAGCACGCGACAAGTTCCTGGCCGATGCCGCGCATGAACTGCGGGTACCGATTGCAGTGGTACAGGCGCGCTTGTCGCAGTTGCCGCAGGGGGAGCTGAAATCGCAGTTGCTGACCGATGTCGCCCGTCTCGGCAACGTCGCCGAGCATCTGCTCGACCTGCAGCGCCTTGACCGGAACATCGCCGCGTTGCAGCGGCTGGACCTGGCGCATGTCGTGCGCGAAGCGGCCGCAGACCTCGCTCCGCTGGTCGTTGGCGCCGGCTATGGCTTCGAGGTGGATGCGCCGGAAACGCCGGTATGGATCCATGGTGATGGCCTGGCCCTGGGCAGGGTGATCGCCAACCTGGTGCACAACGCCATCGTCCACGGCGGCGGGCGCGGCACCATCTGCGTGCGTCTGGACCGGCAGGGCCTGCTGGAAGTCAGCGATCAGGGCGCCGGTGTGCCGGTCGGTGACCGCGAGGCGATCTTCGAGCCGTTCCACCGCCTGCGCGCCGCCGGCAGTGGCAGCGGCCTCGGCCTGCATCTGGTCAAGGAAATCGTGCAGCACCACGGCGGCACGGTGAGCGTGGGCGAGGCTGTCGGCGGCGGCGCCAGTTTCCGGGTCAACTTCCACCGCGGCAGCGTGCGGCGCTAGTGGGGCGCTGACAGAAGCACACGGCGTTGCCTGATGGTTGCGTGAGGCTGCTCCTCGGCACGCTGGGGCGATGGTTGTCGACCGGATCTCGTCGCCCTTGCTGGGCCCCGCATGCGCTGCCGCTCTGGTCATTGGCGCGCTGGCCTGCGTGCTGTTGCCGGCGTTGCCACCGCTATGGGCTTCTGCTCCGGCCGCCGCCGTGGCTGCGTTGGGCTGGGTGTTGCGCTGGCGAGGACGCGCGGCGGCTGCGCTGCTGTTCGGCCTGGCCTGGACGTGCTGCCATGGGTATTGGGCACTGCAGGCGCAGCTGCCGGCCGGTGCTGCTGCGCAGGATGTGCTTGTCCGGGGTCAGGTTGTCGACCTGCCGAAGCAAGCGCCTGGATACACCCGGTTCGAGTTCCGGGTCGATGCGTCCGATGCGATACCGACGCTGCGTGGCAAGCGGCTGCAGGTGCTCTGGCACGCGCCCCGGGGCGGGCCGGCCGACGCCGGGACTGATCAGAGACATCGCCTGCACGCTGGGGCGGACTGGCAGTTGTCACTGCGCGTGCGACCGCCACGTTCACGCATCAACCCGGGTGGCTTCGATGGCGAACGGCATGCGCTGCTGCGTGGGCTGGCAGCGAGTGGCAACGTGCGTGATGCCCACACTACGCGGCAGCTGCGTCCTGCACATGGCCTGCCCGCCTGGCGCGAGCGCACCAGTGCGGCCATCGCCAGGCAGATCGCACATCCCTCGGCGCGGTTCATCCAGGCTCTGGCGCTGGGTGATACGCGTGGCCTGTCCGATATCGACTGGGCGCAGCTGCGCGCGCTGGGCCTGACACATCTGATCGCCATCTCCGGTTTCCATGTCGGTCTGGTGGCGGGCTTCGCCGCATTGCTGTGTTCTGTTCTCTGGCGATCCTGGCCGGGGCTTGCCAGGTTCTGGCCACGACCGCAGGCGGCGGCCTGTGCGGCAGCGGTTGCAGCGGTCGGCTATGCCGTTGTTGCGGGCAGCGAGCTGCCGACCGTACGCACCGCGTTGATGATCGCGGTGGTGGCCTTGGCGCGCGTCGTCCGCCGTCCGGTGACGGTGGCACAGGCCCTGGCGCTGGCCGCGCTGGCGATGCTGTTGCCGGCCCCGCTGTCGGTGCTGTCTGCGGGCTTCTGGCTCAGTTTCGGCGGCGTCCTGTGGTTGTTGTGGTGCCTGCCGCAGGGGCGACCGAAGGGGTTCGCCGCAATGCTGCGCGGCGCTCTGGCAGGACAGGGGGTGGCCAGCGTCGCTCTGCTGCCGCTGGCAGTGGCGCTGTTTGGTGGCACCGCACGGCTGGGGCCGCTGGTGAACCTGCCGGTCATTCCGCTGTGGAGCCTGCTGGTAGTGCCTTTGGCTCTGCTGGGAACCGCTCTGGAGGCCCTGCGCAGCGGAGCAGGGCAGTGGCCTTGGCGCGCGGCAGCCTGGGTGTTCGATGCCAGTTGGCAGCTGATGCAGCCGTTGGCCGAGCACCCGCAGGCGATGTGGTGGCTGGCGCAGGGGCCCGCCTGGGCGTTGCCGGCGGCGCTGCTGGGGGTGTTCTGGTGGCTGTTGCCACGCGGGGCGGGTGCGGTGCTTGCCGGGTCATTGCTGTGCCTGCCGTTGCTGTGGCCGGCACGCTCGGCGCCGCAGCAAGGGGAGTTGGAACTGGTGGTGCACGATGTCGGCCAGGGCACGGCGGTGCTGCTGCGGACCGCCCACCACGCACTCTGGTACGACGTCGGGCCGCCCGCAGGCAGCGAAGGCGAGGAGCGGATGCTGCTGCCGACGTTGCGTGCGTTGGGACAGGTACCGCCGGCCCGGGTGATGATCAGTCACGACCACCTGGACCACAGCGGCAACCTTGCAGCGCTGCGCCGGCAACTGCCGGGTCTGCAGGTGCTGGCGCCACGGGGCAGTGCAATTGCCACTGCCGGTACCTGCCAACAGGGACTGCGCTGGCAATGGGACGGGGTCGATTTCCAGGTGCTGCACCCGCCTGCCGCCTTCCCGGCCGCCGGCAAGGGCGCCGACAACGAGGCCAGTTGCGTGCTGCGGGTTGCCGGCACACACGGGGTGGTGCTGCTGCCCGGCGACATCGGCCGGCAGGGCGAGCAGGCCCTGCTGCAGGGCGCTGCCGATGCGCTGCGTGCGGACGTGGTGCTGGTGCCCCATCACGGCAGTGGAGGCAGCTCCACTGGGGGCTGGGTGGAGGCGGTGGCGCCGCAGCTGGCGCTGGTCTCGGCCGGGCATCAGAACCGTTTTGGCCACCCGAAGCGTGACGTGGTGCAGCGCTGGCAGGCGGCCGGCGCCGAAGTGCTGTCCACCGCCGAGTCCGGCGCGATCCGCGTATGGCTTGGTGCACAAGGCCTGCAGCTGCGTGAACAGCGTATCCACGCAGCCCGGTGGTGGGATGCCGCTGGGCGGGCACGGTCGGCTGCTATCCTATCGCCGATCGAACAAGCGGCCGTTGGGCCGGAGGGTTGAAACGTGTGGGAACTGGTCAAGGCCGGTGGCTGGCCGATGGTGCCGCTGCTGCTGTTGGGCGTACTGGCTTTGGCGATCGTCCTGGAGCGTTTCTGGTCCCTGCGGCGTAACGAGGTGCTGCCGCCTGGCCTGGGCCAGGAAGTGCGCAACTGGGCCGCGCGCGGCAAGCTCGACCCGGCGCACCTGCAGACCCTGCGGGCCAATTCACCGTTGGGCGCCCTGCTGGCCGCCGCACTGGAAGCGCGCAACCGCCCGCGCGACCAGATCCGCGAGCGCATCGAAGACACCGGTCGCCACCTGGTGCACCGCATGGAGCGTTTCCTCAACGCGCTGGGCACCATCGCCTCGGCCGGCCCGCTGCTGGGCCTGCTCGGCACCGTGGTCGGCATGATCCAGATGTTCCTGGGCATCCTCGACCACGGCGTAGGTGATGTGAACCAGCTTGCCGGCGGTATCGGCAAGGCGCTGGTGTGCACAGCCACCGGCATGATCGTGGCGATCCCGGCGCTGATGTTCCATCGCTTCTTCAAAGGCCGCATCCACGGCTACGTGGTGGAGATGGAGCAGGAAGCCAGTGCATTGCTGGATACACTGGATGGTCGCCCCGGGGTGATGACCCCGGCTCCCGCCGCGCGCGCGTCCTCCCCCGCCACGGCAAAGGCCTGATCGATGCGTATCGGCAACGACCGGTCCCAGGATGAACCGCATATCGACCTGGTCCCGCTGATCGACGTCATCCTGGTGCTGATCATCTTCTTCGTGGTCACCACCACCTTCGATGCGCGATCAACCCTGCAGGTGCAGCTGCCGACCGCCAGCCAGCAGCAGACCAACGAGCCGCCGCGCTCGCTGAGCGTGCTGATCAACGCTGACGGTCGCTACTTCGTCAACGATCAGGAAGTACTGCGCAGCGACGTCGAGTCGGTCAAGCAGACGATTGCCGCCGTCGCTGGCAGCGACCGCGAACAGACCGTACTGCTGCGTGCCGACGCGCGCACTCCCTACCAGGCCGTGGTCACAGCGCAGGATGCGCTGGGCCAGCTCGGCTTCCGTCGTATCGCCATTGCAACAGCGCCAGAGGTGCGTCCATGAGTTCCCATCACGCGCCAGTGTGGCCGATCTACAAACGTCTGCTGGGCTATACCCGCACCTACTGGGTGTTCATGATCGGCGCGGTCATCGCGATGGTGGTCGAAGCGCTGGCTGGCTATCACTTCACCAAGCTGATGGAGCCGCTGGTCAACCGCGGCTTCGTCAACCCTGAGCCGCGCATGGCGGTGATCCTGCCGCTGACCATCCTCGGCCTGTTCCTGATGCGCAGCGTGGCCACCTGGGTCAGCGATTACACGCTGGCCAAGACCGGCCGCAGCGTGGTCCGCGACCTGCGCGAACAGGTGCTGCAGAAGTACCTGCACCTGCCGTCCTCGCACTTCGACGCCGAGGCGACGCCGGTGATGGTCAGCCGGCTGAACTTCGATACCGAACAGGTCACCCAGGCCAGTGCCGATGCGCTCAAGACCGTGGTGGCCGACACCCTGACCATCATCGCCATGCTGGCGGTGATGCTGCAGATGAGCGTCAAGGTGACCCTGGCGATGCTGGTGGTGGTGCCGCTGATCGGCGTGATCGTCTCCTACGTGGGCAAGCGCTACCGGCGCATCAGCCGCGGCATCCAGGACGGCATGGGCACCATGGCGCAGACCGCCGAGCAGTCGCTGGCCGCGCAGCAGGAAGTGAAGGTGCACGGCACCCAGCAGCACGAGATCTCGCGCTACTCGCGCCTGGCCAACCGCATGCTGGCGCTGAACATGAAGGTGGAAGTGACCCGCGCGGCGGCCTCCAGCGTGGTCCAGTTCCTGGCGGCGTTGGCGCTGGCAGTCATAGTCTGGGTGTCCACCCGCGAGGCACTGGCCGGCAAACTCAATGCGGGCCAGTTCATGGGCCTGATGACCTCGATGATGGCCATCATTCCGTCGCTGCGCAGGCTGACCAGCGTGCAGACCTCGATCTCGCGCGGCGTGGCCGCTGCCGAGCGCCTGTTCGGCATCATCGACATGCCGGTCGAGCGCGACGACGGCAAGCATGCGGTGCAGCGCGTACGCGGCGAACTGGCGTTCGAGCACGTCATGCTGCGTTACCGTGAAGACAGCGGCATCGCTCTGGACGACATCAGCTTCGTTGCCAGGCCGGGTACGGTCACCGCCATCGTCGGTCGTTCCGGCAGCGGCAAGACCAGCCTGATCCGGCTGGTGCCGCGCTTCTACGAACCCAACGGCGGCCGCATCACGCTCGATGGCGTCGCCCTGGATGACTATCCGTTGGCCGATCTGCGCAGGCAGGTGGCCATCGTCGGACAGAAGGTCATGCTGTTCGACGACACCATCGCGGCCAACATCGCCTACGGCATGGATGCAACCGACGAGCAGATCCGCGCGGCGGCCGAAGCGGCCAATGCCTGGGAGTTCATCGCACGCATGCCGCAGCAGCTGCAGACGCCGGTGGGTGAGAACGGTGCGCTGTTGTCCGGCGGCCAGCGCCAGCGCCTGGCGATCGCCCGCGCGATCCTGCGCGATGCGCCGATCCTGATCCTGGACGAGGCCACCGCGGCGCTGGACAACGAATCCGAGCGCTTGGTGCAGGATGCGCTGCAGCGCTTGATGCCCGAGCGCACCACGCTGGTGATCGCGCATCGCCTGTCGACCATCGAGCATGCCGACCAGGTGCTGGTGATGGACCATGGCCGCATCGTTGAACGCGGCACCCATCAGGAACTGCTGTCGATGGGTGGCCTGTACCAGCACCTGCACAACATGCAGTTCCGCGAAAGGCAGGACTGATGGCGGGCAAAGGTACCCAGACCCCGCCGTACTGGTATGACGGCAGCCCGGTTCCGTGGCCGATGCGATTGCTGGCACCGCTGTATGCGGGCGTCACCGCGCTGCGCCGGCGCCTGTACCGGCGTGGCTGGCGCAAGCGCCATGCACTGGCTGTGCCTGTCATCGTGGTCGGCAACATCACCGCCGGTGGCACCGGCAAGACGCCGCTGACCATCGCCCTGGTCGAGCGCCTGCGCGCAGCGGGTTGGAAGCCCGGTGTGGCCAGTCGCGGCTATGGCCGCGAAGAAGCGGACAAGGCACGTTGGGTGGAAGCCGATACGCCGACCGCCCTCGGTGGCGACGAGCCGGTGCTGATCGCCTGGAAAACCGGCGTGCCGGTGCGCGTGGACAGTGATCGCGTGGCAGCGGGCAAGGCGTTGATCGCTGCCGGCTGCGACGTGATCGTCTGCGATGACGGCCTGCAGCACTACCGGCTGGCGCGCGACATCGAGATCGAGGTGGTCGATGCCCAGCGTCGCTATGGCAATGGCCTGATGATCCCCGCCGGCCCGCTGCGCGAGCCGGTCAGCCGCGCCGCCGAATGCGATTTCCGTGTGGTCAACCTGGGCCAGGCGGATGCAGCGACGGCTGCCCAGGCCTGCGGCTTCGGCCAATGGCCGATGGCCCTGCACATCGACAGTGCACAACCACTGGCCGGTGGACGGGCGCGTCCGCTCTCGTACTTCGCGGGCCAACGCGTGCATGCCGTGGCCGGCATCGCCCATCCACAACGCTTCTTCGACATGCTGCGCGCGCGTGCGATCGGCGTGGTGCCGCACGCCTTCGCCGACCATCACGCCTACCAGCCGCAGGATCTGTCCTTTGGCAGCCAGTTGCCGGTGCTGATGACCGAAAAGGATGCCGTGAAGTGTCGTGCGTTCGCCAACGACTGGCAGTACGCCGTGCCGCTGCGTGCCGAGATGCCTGCTGCTTTCTGGATCGCGTTGACCGATCGCCTGGACAAGCTGCGACCGAACTGAGGGGCCGTGCGGTGCTTGCAAATGCACGCCGCCGGCCGCATTCCTGCTGTATCGCGCCTGCCGAGTACCGCCCGCATGACCGACTTCGTTGTTGCCATCCCGGCCCGCTACGCCGCTTCGCGGCTGCCGGGCAAACCGCTGCGCCTGCTGGGCGGAGAGCCCATGGTGCTGCATGTGGCCCGACGCGCGCTGCAGGCCGGCGCGGGTGAGGTCTGGGTCGCCACTGACGACCAGCGCATTGCCGACGCCTTGTCCGGCCTGGAAGAAGTGAAGGTGGCGATGACCGCGGCTTCGCATGCCTCCGGCACCGATCGCCTGGCCGAATGCGCGCGCATCGCCGGCTGGGCGGATGACACCGTCGTGGTCAACCTGCAGGGCGATGAGCCGTTCGCACCCGCCGCCGGCATCCGCGCCGTGGCAGCGGCACTGGTGGAAGGCAGCGCGCCGATGTCGACCCTGGCCACGCCGGTCGAGGACGCGCACACGCTGTTCGACCCGAACGTGGTCAAGCTGGTGCGCAACGTGCGCAACGAGGCCATGTACTTCAGCCGTGCGCCGATCGCCTGGCACCGTGATGGCTTCGCCCGCAGCCGCGAGACCCTGCCCGAGGGCCACCAGTGGCTACGCCACATAGGCATCTATGGCTACCGAGCCGGCTTCCTGCAGCAGTTCGCTTCGATGCCGCCGGGCACGCTGGAACAGGTGGAATCGCTGGAGCAGCTGCGCGTGCTGGAAGCGGGCTACCCGATCGCCGTGGCGATCTCGCCCGAACCTTTCCCGCCGGGCATCGACACCCCTGAAGACCTGCAGCGCGCCGAAACGCTGCTGCAGGCGATGGCGGCGCGATGAAGCTGCTGGTCGTCTGCCTCGGCAACATCTGCCGCTCGCCGATGGCCGAAGGCGCGCTGCGCGCCCGCCTGGATGCCTCGGCGCTGGCCGGGCGGGTACAGGTCGATTCGGCCGGTACCGGCGACTGGCATGTGGGCCAGCCACCCGACCGGCGTGCGATTGCGTGCGCAGCCGGGCATGGCGTGGACCTTGGCAGCCTGCGCGCGCGGCAGCTGCGGCCGCAGGACTTCGACGCCTTCGACTGGATACTGTGCGCCGACGAGGCCAATCTGCGTGATGCCGCGCGCCTTGCCACCGCCGCCCAGCGCGAGCGCCTGGCGCTGTACCTGCCGTGGTCGGGCGGGCAGGGCGAACGCGCGATTCCCGACCCCTATACCGGTGGCAGTGATCATTTCGAGCAGGTCTGGTCGCTGGTCGACGCCGCTGCCGAACGTAGCGTGGCACGCCTGTTGCATCACGCCCACTCCGGCATAATCGGGCCATGAACATCCAGCCCGTCCCGGACCTGCCCGAGTTCGCCGCCTGGCTTAATGCCGCGCCCTGCACCCTGACCGAACTGCGGGGCCGGCCGGTCGCGCTGTTGTTCGTCAACGCGGCTTCCGCGTGGAGCGCGCAACGGCTGGCCGAGTTCAGCCAGTGGCTGTCACGCCACCCCGGCAAGTTGCAACCCCTGGTGCTGCAGGTACCGCGTTTCGATTTCGAGCGTGATGCCACGGCTGCGTTGAAACTGCTGCGCCGCCAGGGCCTGACCATGCCGGTGCTGCTCGATGCCGATTGGGATGGATGGCGCCGCTTCGGTGTCACCGCCTGGCCGACCATGGTGTTGCTGGACGCGCAGGGGCGCGAACAGCAGCGATTGATCGGCCAGGGCGTGCCCGGCGAGCTGGAGCGGGCCCTGAATGCCCTTTGCGAGGGTGCGCCGTCGGCCCCTTCGCGCGGCGGCAGCGAACTGCACCCCGAGCCGCGCCAGGCGCTGCGATTCCCCATGGGGCTGGCCGTGAACCAGGAACGGCTGTACATCGCCGACAGTGGCCACCACCGCATTCTGGAATGCAGTCATGGCGGCCGTGTGCTGCGTCAGTTCGGCCTGGGCACCGCCGACTTCATGGACGGCAATCTCGCCGAAGCCGCTTTCCACCGGCCGCAGGCGCTGGCGCTGGAGCGCGAGTCGCTGTACGTGGCCGACACCGGCAACCACGCCGTGCGCCGCATCAACCTGCTGACCGGCCTGGTCGACACCCTGTGCGGCAACGGTCGTCCGGGTGCTCCCGAGGAAGGGCCGGTGGCGCAGCCTCGGCAGGTGTCGCTGGATCATCCGGTTGGCCTGGCCATCGCCGAAAACCAGCTGCACATCGCCATGGCCGGCGACAACCGCATCTGGAGCTATCACCTCGGCCAGCGCAGCCTGCAGTGGCGTGCCGGCAGCGGCGCCATCGACGAGCGCGACGGCAGTGGCCACCTGGCCGCGTTCGCCCAGCCCACCGCCGTGGCCGTGGTCCAGCAGGTGCTGTACGTGGCCGACGCGCTGGGGTCTTCGGTCCGTTCGCTGCAGCTGCGCGGCGATCTGGTGCAGACCCTGGTCGGGCAGGGCACCTGGCGTTTCGGTGAAGACGATGGCCCGCGCGCGCAGGCCAGCCTGCAGTTCCCGCAGGCGATCGCGTTGAGCCCGGATGCGCCGTTGCTGTGGATCGCCGATACCGGCAATGGCCGCCTGCGCACGTTGCGCCTGGGCGGCGGCGAACTGACCACCCAGCCATTGCCGCGGCGCCTGCACGGCCCGGCCGGCCTGGCCGTCGGTGCCGGTGCCGTATGGATCGCCGAGACAGATTCCCACACCGTACTGCGTCTGGACCCTGACAGCGGCGTACTCAGCGAAGTGCCGATCAGCGAATGACCGTTGTTCCCGTCCCGTCCTTCGATGGCAAGGCATTCGCGGCCCAGCTGAGTACCGCCCCGGGCGTGTACCGCATGTACGCGGCCGACGATACGCTGTTGTACGTCGGCAAGGCCCGTGCGCTGCGCAACCGCGTGGGCAGTTACTTCAACGGCAGCCCGAAGAACGCGCGCATCATGTCGATGCTCTCGCAGATCGTGCGCATGGACGTGACCGTGACGCGCTCGGAAGCCGAAGCGCTGCTGCTGGAAAACCAGCTGATCAAATCACTGTCGCCGCGCTACAACGTGTCCCTGCGCGACGACAAGACCTATCCGCATGTGCTGCTGACCCGCGAGGACTGGCCGCGCATCGCCTTGCATCGTGGCCCGCGCGCCATTCCTGGGCGCTATTTCGGGCCGTATCCGGGCGTCACCGCGGTGCGCGAGACGCTGAACCTGATGCACAAGCTGTTCAAGCTGCGCAGCTGCGAAGACAGCGTGTTCCGCAACCGCTCGCGGCCCTGCCTGCAGTATCAGATCGGGCGCTGCAGCGCGCCCTGCGTGGAACTGGTGCCGGCCGCAGACTACGCCGAGTCGGTGCGCCGCGCGGCGATGTTCCTGGAGGGCAAGAGCGATGAGCTGACCCGGGAGCTGGGCGAGCAGATGCAGGCCGCCAGCGAGGCGCTGGAATTCGAGCAGGCCGCGCGCCTGCGTGATCTGATCACGTCGTTGCGCAGCATGCAGACCCGCCAGTACGTGGACGGCCGTGCGGCCGACCTGGACGTGTTGGCGGTAGCCATGCAGGGCTCGCAGGCCTGCGTGATGCTGCTGGCCTTCCGTGACGGCCGCAACCTGGGCACCCGTCCGTTCTTTCCCCGCACCAACGGCGAGGAAAGTCCGGACGAAGTGCTGGCGGCCTTTGTTTCGCAGTACTACATCGAATTCGAGCCGCCGCGCGAGATCCTGCTCGACCGCGAAATTCCTGATGCCGACTTGATTGGTTCGGCGCTGTCGGCCTCGGCCGAGCGCAAGGTGCAGTTGAAGTGGAACGTCCGTGGCGAGCGCGCCGGCTACCTGGAACTTGCCAGCCGCAACGCGCAGTTGACCCTGGCGACCGAGATCAACAGCCGCACCGCGCAGCACGCCCGTAGCGAAGCACTGCGGGTGATGCTGGGGTTGGCCGAACCGGTGAAGCGGGTGGAGTGCTTCGACATCAGCCACACCATGGGCGAAGCCACCGTGGCCTCGTGCGTGGTGTTCGATGCTGCCGGCCCGGTGCGCGCGCAGTACCGCCGTTTCAACATCAGTGGCATCGAGCCGGGCGATGACTACGCCGCGATGCGCCAGGCCATCGACCGCCGTTTCCGCCGCGCGGTGGAAGAGCAGGGCGTGCTGCCGGACGTGCTGCTGATCGATGGTGGCGCCGGCCAGCTGGCACAGGCGCAGGCCGCGCTGGCCGATCTGGGCGTGGAAGGCGTGTTGCTGGTGGGTGTGGCCAAGGGTGTGGAACGCCGTGCCGGCCACGAAGCCCTGGTGATGCCCGATGGTCGCGAACTGCGCCCGGGTGCGGCGGATCCGGCCCTGCAGTTCATCCAGCAGGTGCGCGACGAAGCGCACCGCTTCGCCATCACCGGCCATCGCGGGCGCCGGCAGAAGGCCCGGATGACCAGCAAACTGGAAGACATCCCCGGCATCGGGCCGCGCCGGCGCGCCAGCCTGCTGAAGCATTTCGGCGGCCTGGTCGGCCTGAAAGCCGCCGGAGAAGCGGAAATCGCCAAGGTGGAAGGCATCAATGACGCCCTCGCAGCGCGCATCTACGCTAACCTGCACGGGTTGGCCGCGCCTGATCCGGCCGAGTAGAGAGAGAACCAAGCCGCATGACGTTGACCCTGCCCACCTGGCTGACCCTGTTGCGGATCGTGATGATCCCGGTGCTGGTGCTGGTGTTCTACCTGCCCTACACCTGGACCAACTTCGCATCGGCGGCGATCTTCGGCCTGGCCGCGATCACCGACTGGCTTGATGGCTGGATAGCGCGTCGCTACGGCCTGGAATCGGCGTTCGGCGCCTTCCTCGACCCGGTCGCGGACAAACTGATGGTGGCGGTGGCGCTGTTCCTGATCGTGCAGGGTCATCCGACACCGTGGATGGCGTTCTGGGCGGCGGTGATCGTCGGCCGCGAGATCGCGGTGTCGGCACTGCGCGAGTGGATGGCCGAACTCGGCCAGCGTGCCAAGGTACGCGTGGCGATGATCGGCAAGGTCAAGACCACCGCGCAGATGGTCGCGCTGCTGTGCCTGCTGTACTCGGTGGCGCCCAACGTGCCGGTCAACGACATCTGGATGGGCCCGCCGGTATTCCATATCGGCGACTGGACCCTGGCCATTGCCGCCGTGCTGACCCTGTGGTCGGGCCTGCAGTACCTGCACGCCGCCTGGCCGAGCCTGCGTGACGACGAGCGCGCTGCGCGCGAGCGTTCGCGGCAGAAGAAGCTGGGTAACTGAGCACCGGGGTCGGATCCCTTTCCGCAGGAAAGGGCTCTGACCCCATCGCCGCCCGCATCCACGCATGGCGTGGATCTACTGAAGCGTCCATCCACGCGCGGATCTACCGATTTGTGGGGGCGTGGAGTAGATCCACGCCATGCGTGGATACGCAATGTCGGCCACCCCGCAAATTCCTGAAAAAAGCGCTTGACGCAATCCTTGGAATAGGTAAAATTTCGCCTCCCAAGCGGGAATAGCTCAGTTGGTAGAGCGCAACCTTGCCAAGGTTGAGGTCGCGAGTTCGAGTCTCGTTTCCCGCTCCAGATTCAAGAAGAACGTCCCCGCAAGGGGGCGTTTTTCGTTATGAGCTTTCGCGAGGTAGGGCGATCTCGACGGTGTGGTCTGGGAATGGCTCGATGTCGGCAGACATCATGACTTGAGTGCCAACAGAACGGTGCGCAGAGTTGTGCTTTTAGATAGGCAACCCTCCGGAGACAATCGCCAGCTTTCCGCTCTTGTCGAATGTCACATGTATTCTGGAGCTGCCGGATATCCATCGCATGCGGTTGCTTTCTGGATTCTTCCATTCCGGTTCACCAAACATTGACACGACGTCGTTCCTGCCTTGGCCGAAAGTGAGTCCGCGGGGCAGGGCACCTCGGTAAACGGAGAAGTCGCCAATTTCCCGTCCGTAGTAGCGGAAATTGGATAGCACGAGCGCGCCAGCCGGATAGTCGCGGCTAGGAGAAGCCAAGGACTCAGAATCTGAAAAGGTCAGTTCGACGCCGAGTGATGCGTTGGACAAGTAAGCATCAGTCCAATGCCGCTCCAAGGCGGGAACGTCGACGATGCCAAGCTCTTTCAGCAACGACTCAATTTCTCGCTCGCCGTAGTGGTAGCCAAGGTGGGCGAAGTGATCCATATCGATTCTCGAATGTGGTGATCTGGGAGCCTGGCCGTCTTGTGGTGTTCATTGAGAGCGACTGTTGCTCGGATTGATTAGTCCACTGCCAACGAATGCCGAGACTCGCGCTCTTGTACATGCTCAACTGCGGGGCGCCGTTCTCAACGTGATCCCGACGCAGGGTGTCGGAGCGGTTGGCGATTGTCGCTACTGCATTGGTGATGGCACTGGGCCAAGAACTATTGATCGTCGTCCGGGGGCAGTCCATACAAGTATTCCGAAATGAAGCCGATCGGGTGAGCCAGCGCTTCATATCCACTTCACCGCCACTCCATCGCCTCACCACGCGCACTCGCGAAGCTGCATCTCCCTTCTCAAGTGGTGATGCCGCGATGCCTCACACTCCCGCTGCCTACGACTACGACGTGATCATCGTCGGCGCCAGTTTTGCAGGTGCTGCCTGTGCACTCGCCGCCGCCCAGTACGGCCTGCGTGTCTGCGTGCTCGAGCGCAAGGCAGATCCCGGTGAGCGCCTGCACACCACCGGCATCGTGGTGAAGGAGGCGATGGAACAGACCTGGCTTGGCCGGATGCCCGAATATCTGGTGCAACGTGTCGCGCGCGTGCGCCTGTACGCGCCGAACCTGCGCAACGTGTTGTTGGCCGCACCGGGCTACTACTTCCTCACCACCGATACACCGAACCTGATGCGCTGGCTGGCCAGCGAGCTGCGTGCCAGCGGCGTGGACCTGCGGCTGCAGCAGTCGTTCACCGGGGCCTGCCGCGACGGCGACGCATGGCAGGTTGAAGGGGTGGGGCGCACCGCGTATCTGGTCGGCGCTGACGGTGCACGATCGCGTGTCGCGCAGCGCATCGGCCTGGGCCAGGTGCGCGACAACCTGTACGGCGTCGAGCGTGAGTTTGCCGGCGTGCAGCTGCCGGAAGGCGACGCCTTGCACTGCTTCGTCAGCCGCCGCTTCGCACCCGGCTACATCGGCTGGGCCGCGCAGAATCCTACCGGTGTGCAGGTGGGGCTGGCGCTGCGCCACGATCCCGAACATGTCCGTTCGCCGGATATCGAGGGTTTCCTTGAGCATGTGCGCGACGTGGTGGGCCTTCCTCGCTCTGCCGAGGCTGCCGGCACCCGCGCGGGGCTGGTGCCGTGCGGGTTGCCGGATGGCCCGATCACCGCGCCGGGGGTGATCCTTACCGGCGATGCGGCGGGTGTCGTCTCGCCGCTGTCGGCCGGAGGCATCCACTCGTCATGGCGGCATGGCTGGGCGGTCGGCGATGCAATCGGCCTGCATCGGCGCGGCAAGGGGCCAGCCGCCGAGCAGGTGGCGCGACAGGCGGCGCCCACCTTTCACCGCAAGCGCGTACTGCGCTGGGCCATGGACCATCTGCAGCGGGACTGGCCGGTCGACGCGCTGCTGTGTACCGGTCCGGTACGCCGGCTGGCCGAACAGATCTACTTCCACCGACGGGGCGTTCGGGCGTGATCCGGAAGCTGAACGCTGGCCGGTAAAAGGGCTGCAGAATCCTGTTGACGCCGTGCAGCAATCCCGACACAATAGCGCTCCTTCGACGCAGGTCGAACGGAATCTGCGGGAATAGCTCAGTTGGTAGAGCGCAACCTTGCCAAGGTTGAGGTCGCGAGTTCGAGTCTCGTTTCCCGCTCCAGATTCAAGAAGAACGCTCCCGCAAGGGGGCGTTTTTCGTTTGCGCGCCGCCATCCGGATGCGGCCTCACCCGCGTGGGATACCCCGGCTCGCACTGCACCAGGTGCGCACGTCCGCACGGTCGAAGCCGGCGCAGGTGTTTTTCCGCGGGATGTACAGATAAGGCGCGTCGGCCTGGTAGGTGAAGTGGTAGTAGTAGGTCCGGTCCTGGCCATACAGCCAGTAGTTCGACGAGCCGTTGTTGATCACGTAGGGCTCGAAGGAAAAGATCGACGACTGCGCGGGAATGAAGTTGCTGCGGTCCATCAGCAGCATGGTCGCGTTCGATGCCAGTGGCGTGGCCAGGCAGATCGCCATCGTGCCCACGACAAGCACGGCCATGAAGATGCCGAGCGCGCGGCAAGGACTTAATTTCAAGCGTATAGCCTGCCGGTAGGAGCGTTCAGGCCAATGTGCCGCAGCGCCCGCGAACAGTCCAGCGTTCAGCTTCGCGGTGCCCGTGAAAGGCTGGGGAAAGGCCGAGGGTTCGCAATGCAGGCACCGCATACGCGCTGTAACGCAGCTCCGACTGATTCTCCATGTCCACTCCACAATCGCGGCGTAGCCTCCTCGGCTTCTCTCTCCACGAAGGTGGGCGGGTGGCCAGTTGTTTCACTTTCACCGCGGCGTCCGTCAAACGGTATGCCGCGCTCCCGCGCATCATCGTAGCTGCCGGGGCGGTGCTGACCAGCACGATGCTGGCAGGTTGCATGTCGGTGCCGGTTCCCGATCTGCCCGATCGCACTCCAGTGGTCTGGAATCAACCGGCCCCTGGGCAGGGCGTGGCGGTCGATGCGCGCCAGTGGTGGAAGGTGTTGGCCGATGCGCGCTTGAACGCACTGGTGGAAGAGGCCATCGCCGGCAATCTGGACCTGCAGCAGGCCACCCTGCGGCTGCAGGCGGTACGGCTTGTGTCTGGCACCGCCGATGCGCGCTTCCGTCCGGAGATAACGGCCAGTGCCAAGCAGGTGCAGGACGCCGCCGCGGTCGACACCTACTTCCACGCCGGTGTCGAAGCGATCTGGGATCTTGGCCTGTTTGGCGCAGCGGAAAGTGCCCGGCTGAGCGCGCAGGCGGCCAACGGAAATGCTGAAGCACTGCGCGATGCCGCGCAGGTGGCGGTCATCGCTGATGTGGTGCGCAGCTATCTGGATCTTTCCGTCGCGCAGGCGCAGGCGGATCTGTTGCGCAAGCAACAGGTCGTTGACGCACGTGGCGAGCAACTGGGGCTGGTGCGGCAGCGCCTGCATCTGGACGAGCCTGGCGAACTGGATCGCCTGCGTGCGCGGCAGGCGGCCACACGCGCTGCCATTGCACAGGCGGATGAAAATGCAGGCAACGCCGCGCGCGCGCTGGCGCTGCTGTTGGGGCGCGATGGGCCGAATCCGGCCTGGAATGCCTACCGCACGCCGCCGCAGTTGAGCGCCTTCACCCTGCAGCAGGTCCCGGCTGATCTGCTGCGCCATCGCCCGCAGATCCTGCTGGCCGAGGCCGATGTGCTGCAGGCCACCGCCGAGAAGGGCAGCGCACGCGCGGCGATGTTTCCGAAACTGAGCCTGGGCGGCTCCATCCTGTACGCCTACAACCTCACCCAGAACGCACGCTCCAACTCCGATTCCAGCCCGTCGATCGGTCCCTACATCGACATTCCGCTGTGGGACTGGGGCCAGCGCCGCGCCCGCTACCAGTCCGACGACAAGCAGCTGGATGCGGCATTGCTGGGCTATCGCAAGGCCGTACTGCAAGGCGTGGCTGAAGTGGAAGGCGCATTGGGCAGCCTGGCCCGCCAGGACAGCAGCATCCAGTCGCTGCAGGTGGCCGACGACGCTGCCCGGCAGCAGGTCGCGCGACAGGCCCGGCAGGTGCAGCTTGGCCTCTCCAGTGAGTTCGACGGGCTGGAAAGCCAGCGTACGGCGTTGTCCGCGCATGCCGATCTGATTGGTGCGCAGGGTGCGCGCGTGCTCGCCTTCGCATCGCTGTATCGCGCCGTGGGCGGCGCACCCTTGCCGGTCGAGCCAGAAGGCGGCGCGCAGTGATCGCGCTTGCCCGCAAAACGCTGGTTTACGAGTGGCGCAGGTTCCTGCCGGTGGTGCTGGCCATGTGTTTCGCCGGTGTGCTGCTGATCGTGCAGGCAGCGCTGGTGCTGGGCATCTTCGGCACCGCTGCGATCTACGTGAAGGCATCGACCGCCGATGTCTGGGCTGGCTTTGCCGGTACGCAGAGCGTGAACTACGGCCATGCGATCAGCGTGGATGTTGAAAGCCGGCTGCGCATGGACCCGGATGTCACCCGCGTCGAGCCGTACGAATGGGTCGATGGCGAGTGGCGCTCCAGCGCGCAGGGTACCGGCAACGTGTCCGTTTACCTGTCCGGCATCTCGACGGCTAACGACGCGATGATGTTCTCGCGCATCCTTTCGCCTGACCTGCGTGCGCAGTTGCGCGAACCCGGGGCGGTGATCGTCGACAGCGCTGACCTGGACACCCTGGGCGTTGATCTGCGCAGCAACCAGGCCTGGATCAACGGCAAGGCCGTGCGTGTGGTCGCCGCGCAACCCGGCCTGCGTGGTCTTGGCGGCGTCAACGTGCTGGCATCACTGGATACCGCGCGTGCCATCGCCGGAACCGACCCGCATGAAGGCAGTACCTATTTCGTGGCGGGCACGCGTTCCCCGGAGCTGGCCGGTCGCGTGCGCGATCGCCTCAACGATTCAACGGGCCGCGCCACGCCTGTCGAATTCTGGACAGCACCGGAGTTTGCCAGCCGCTCGCAGCAGTACTGGCTGTTCGACACCGGTGCCGGCATCGCGGTGCTGTTCATGGCGGTCATCGTCTGCTTCGTCGGCGCGGTGATCACCAACCAATCGTTTGCCGCGGTGGTGGCCGGGTCCGTCCGCGAGTACGCCACCCTCAATGCGCTCGGCGCAGGCCGCTATGCGCTGGCCCGGGTGGTGTTCGAACAGGCCGTACTGATCGGCGGCGTCGGCATGCTGCTGGCCGCAGCCTTCAGCTCGGTGGTGCTGTTGGCGGCGCAGACCCAGCGCGTGCCGGTACAGCTCACGCCGATGGTGGTTCTCGGCTGCGTGGCGCTGGTCGCGGTGATGGCCATGCTGTCGAGCATCATGGCGGTGCGCAGCGTTGTCCGTTCCGATCCATCGTTGCTGTTGCGTTGAGGGGCGACCGATGAAAAACACCTCCATCACGTCCCCGACCCTGCGTGCCGACGCACTGGAAAAGGGCTTCGTGTCCGGCGATGTGCACGTTCCCGTGCTGCGTGGCCTGTCGCTGGACATCTATCCCGGCGAACTGACCCTGGTGTCGGGCCCCTCCGGCTGCGGCAAGAGCACGCTGCTATCGCTGATGTCCGGACTCTCCACGCCCGATGGCGGCCGCGTGCATGCGCTTGGCCAGGACGTCAGCCATATGACCCGCAGTGAGGTGGAGCGCTTCCGCCTGCATCATGTTGGTTTCGTGTTCCAGGGCTTCAATCTGTTTCCGGCACTGACCGCGCTGGAACAGGTGCAGCTGCCCTTGGGCTATCGCGGCATGCGCAACCGTGACAGCGAGCCGCTGGCGCGGCAGGCGCTGGACGAGGTCGGCCTCTCGCATCGCAGCCACATGCGCCCGGCGCAGCTGTCCGGCGGCGAAAAGCAGCGCGTGGCGGTTGCCCGTGCGTTCGCCAAGTCACCCACGCTGATCTTTGCCGATGAGCCCACCAGCGCACTGGACGCCGAGAACGGCCAGCGCGTGATCGACATCCTGCACCGCTATGCACGCGCACATCAGGCCACGGTGCTGTGCGTAAGCCACGATCCACGCCTGATCCGCCATGCGGATCGGGTGATCGCCATGGAAGACGGCACGGTCCGCGATGACCGTCGCCAGAACGAAACCGTAGAGCCCAACTGATGACCAGATTGCCGCCGTTGTTCTCCCTCAGCATCTCCTTGGGCGCGGCCCTGCTGCTGGGTGCCTGCAGCAAGGATGCACCTGCGCCCGCGCGGCCGGCGGCGACCACGCCCGCTACCGCGGACAAGGTAGCCGTCGCCCGCGGCATCATCGATGTGGAAGGCGGGCTGATTGCACTGGTCCCATCTATGGATGGCTCCGTCAGCACCGCGCCGGTGAAGGAGGGGGCGGTGGTCCGCAAGGGCGATGTCCTGCTCTCCCTGGATGGCGCACTGCTTGAACAGGAAGTGGGCATGGCCAACGCCGATCTCGCGCTGGCTACCGACCGGCTGAAGGGCAGCCAGGCACAGCTGCGCGAGCTGGAGCGCAACGCCACGCGTCTTGCCACCGGCGCCAGCGAAGGCGTCTCTTCCAACCAGCAGGCCGACGCGGCAAAGCAGCAGCTGGCTGGCGTTCGCGCCGATGTCGATGTGGCTGGCGCGCAGGTCGAGATGGCCCAGCACAAGCTGGAGCACGCCAGGCTCAAGCTGCGGCAGATGTCGCTGACTGCGCCGGATGCCGGAACCGTGGTCGGCCAAGTGCCCGGCGTGGGTGCATTCGTGCCGGCCGGCAAGCCGGCGATTTCATTGCTGCCGGCGCGGCCCCTGCAGGTGCGCGCTGAACTGAGCGCGGCCTATGCCGATGCAGTGCAGGTGGGCATGCGCGCGACGGTGGTGATCGATAGCGATGGCACCGAGGGCAAGCCGCTGCCGGTGGCACGCGTGGTCCGCATCAGCCCGGTGTTCGCACCGGCGCGGTTGCCGGAGGATGCAGGGCGCGGCGTGGCCAAAGTGGTGGAGTGCGTGCTGGAGTTCGAGAGTGCGGCAAAGGCGCGCGTCGGCCAGCACGTGCGGGTGGAGTTCCGGAAGTAACGGCGTGCTCTCTATGGGAGCGCGCGGCCTGCTTGTTTCCTTTTGGCAAACGCCCGCCACGCACTGACCAGTGACACCACGCACAGCGCCAGCAGCAATCCCACGTCCAGAAGCAGCAACCACAGCAGGTGCATTCCCTGTACCGGTGGCTGGTGCATCATCGACGCCAGCCACGGGAAGGTCCACGCCAGCAGCAGCACGACGGCGATCAACAGTCGCAGCCATAGGCGGTCGAATCTCCAGGGGCGCACGATCAGCGCAGCGATCACCAGCTCGACCGTACTCAACAGCGCGAACACGACAACGCTGCTGGTCGGGTAGGGCAGGGTTCCGCCTTCGAAGTGCCGCAACATCCAGTAGTCCGGGGTGAAGCCCGCATTGACCAATGCGGCGATCAGCGCCAGCCAGGTGAGGGCGACAAGGATCCAGAACAGGCGGGCGTAGCGAGGTCTCGTGGCCGGGTTCATCGGGTAGGCGGGCTGTTGACGGCGTGAAGGAATTTCGACACAATAGCGCTCCTTCGACGCAGGTCGGAGAATCTGCGGGAATAGCTCAGTTGGTAGAGCGCAACCTTGCCAAGGTTGAGGTCGCGAGTTCGAGTCTCGTTTCCCGCTCCAGATTGCACAGGGCCCCGGTTGGGGCCTTGTTTTTCTCCCGCCACGGCAAGGCGGGGCATGTTGAGCCACAAGGCTTTGCGCGCAGTCAGAAAAGTGAAAACTGTTGTGAAATGGCTGGTGTGTGTCCCGGGCTTCCGGTACCATGACGGCTTATGCGGGAATAGCTCAGTTGGTAGAGCGCAACCTTGCCAAGGTTGAGGTCGCGAGTTCGAGTCTCGTTTCCCGCTCCATGTTCCGACAGGCCCCATCGCGGGGTTTTGTCATGTCAGGGGCGTCGTTCCTGATCGCAGTACGTTGGCCTCATGGCAGAGTGGCTATGCACCGGATTGCAAATCCGTTTACAGCGGTTCGATTCCGCTTGAGGCCTCCAATTGAAAAGCCCTGACTTCGGTCAGGGCTTTTTCTTTGCACGCAGTCCGGCGTCGGAAGGCTGTACCAAAATGCACATGCGACCCGGGGGGCCGGCTGCTAACGTCGCCGCACTTCTCTTCAGCAGTGGCGGCCGCAGTGCGAAACCTGGCGATCCAGCAGGCCGTGTACATCCCCCTCGGCGCGATGCTGGCACTGATCGCGTTTGCATTCACCGTGCCCGGCTACCACTCGCTCTCGCAGCACCTCAGCGAGCTTGGCCTGCTGCCGGGGCTGCCAGCCAGGGCGGTGCAGGTCGGCGGGCTGGTCAGTGGCTCGGCCATCATCCTCTTCAGCCTCGCGTTGCTCGCCTACGGCCGCCGTTTCGCGCTCACTGTGCTCACCTCCAGCCTGTTCGGGGTGTCCATGGTCAGCAATGGCGTCTTCACCACGGGCAGCCCCATGCATGGCCTCTATGGCATCGGCATCTTCTCGATCCTGACCCCGCTGCTGTTCCTGGCAGAGCTGGGCCCGCAGGCGTCCACACGCATGGCATGGTTTGCGCGCGCCAGCTCGCTGCTGGGCATGGCCTATCTGTGGCTGATGATGTCCGGCTTCGACCCGGGGCCCTATCGCGGCCTCACCCAGCGCCTTGCGCTGCTGCCGGCGTTCGGCTGGTACACCCTCGCGGCGCTGGAGCTGCGTCGATTCCGCGGTTGAGCCAAGCGCTTCCTGCAGCAAGCGCTGGCAGTCTGCGGCCAGACATTCAAGCCGCCGCTGGCGCCGGGTCGTCAGCACGGAAATTGCGCGACACCGGCGTCGTCGTGCCCACATAGTGGCGGAACAGGTAGATCAGCGGTGCCCAGCGCTGCACGTCGATATGCTGGGTACCTGCAATGGTGATCGCCTCGTGTGCATGCACCCGGCAGATCCGTCCCTCGACGATCATGAAGCCCTGATCCTGCGTTCCGCTGGGTCGATGCGAGGCAAGCAGTACCACCTCCACCTGCAGCGGGCATTCGGCGATCGCCGGCGGTGCCACCAGCACCGAGTCGACGCGGCTGAAGCCGCCCAGTGCGAACTTGTCACGCACATGCACGTAACCCATATCACGCTTCGAATCCGGCACAGGGGTGCGCGCGGTGGCGCGGGCGATGGCTTCAACCTGCGCCGCCTGGGTGGCATCTGCGAAGTTCAGAACGCATTCGCCGCGTGCCAGAAGATTGCTGCAGCCCTGGCCCTGTTCGCCGATGCCGAGCACCACGCGGTCGGCCAGCGCCCAGAATGAAGAAAGCGGGCTGATGTTCGCGCTGCCGTCTTCGTTCAGCGTGGTCATCAGCACCACCGGCGTTCCCGGATAGAGCACGGAGGGAGTGATACAGCGGCGTTGGATGTGTTCTGCTCGCATGCTGGAAGTTGTGGGTTGCGGGCGATCACTGTGCCCTGTGCAAGCGCGCGGAAGCTTCGATCCAGGTCGAATGATGCGTGGCAGGGCGCATGCCACAATGCAGCCATGGTCCAGACCTCCCGCGCTTTCATCAATGTCGGCACCTTGGTCGGTGACCACGCACGCGCGGCCATGCTGTTGACGTTGATGGATGGCCGCGCGCACACGGCATCCGAGCTGGCTGGCGTAGCGGGCATCTCGCCGCAGACGGCAAGCAGTCATCTGCGGCGGTTGCTCGATGGCGGCATCCTGGCCGTTGCGGTGCAGGGACGTCACCGTTATCACCGGCTTGCCTCGACCGAGGTCGCCGACATGCTGGAAGGCATCCTGCGTTTCAGCGATCAACGGCCGCCGCTCTCTCCGCGAGCCGTAAGTGTCGATGCCGGCTTCCGCCGGGCGCGTACCTGCTATCGGCACCTGGCCGGTGAATACGCCGTCGCCATCTTCGACCACCTGCTGAGCACCGGAGCGATCGCCGCGGCGGCAGACCACTGGCAGATCTCGGCTCATGGCGCTGACGTCCTGCGCGCCGTGGGCGAGCCGCTGGCAGAGCTGATCGCGCGATCACCGCAGGTGAAGCCCGAGCGCTACTGCCGAGGGTGCCTGGACTGTACCGAGCGGCGCCCGCACATGGCCGGCATGGTCGGCGAAGCACTGCTGGAGAGCTTCCTGCAGAACCGCTGGCTGCATCGCCTTGAGGGGCGCCGCGAACTGCGGGTCACACCCGCCGGGCAGGAAGCGTTCCGCAGGTTGTTCGACGTGGGCGACTGAGACCCACCATGTGCCCCTGTCAGTCTCAGCCGGCCACGACATGGCGACGGGGTATGGTCGAGTTCTGGTCTTCGGGAGCAGCAATGGCAGGCAAGGACATGAGGGGCTGCATGCACGATGCAGCTGGCGGGCAATGAGCAGATCCACCGCAGATGTGCGCTGGCTTACATTCCGGCTGAAGAACGGGCAGTCCATCGGCCCCGATCAACTGAAGGACGGTTGGGTCCTCGCCTCGGAGAGCCGTCATTGTGACGTGCGCCGCGAGCGCATCGAGGGCGCAGGCGTGGTCTATGCGCTGTATGGTCCGCCGGATCTTCCGTCGCCCCGCCGCGCCGAGCTGCGCATGCGCGACTTCCTCATGCGCTCCGGCTATACCTTCACCATGGGTACGCTGGGTCACTGATCCGGTCGGGCATTCAGCGGGCAACCGCTGCTGCCTTGAGCGCCTCGACTACCTGTGAATCGGTAAAGCCACAATGGCCTTCGCCAACCGGCGGCAGCACCCGCGGTAATGGCGTTGCACCTGCGCGCCTGGCCAGTTGCGGATACACCGTCTGCATGCGCGGCACGATGCTCGGGTCATTGTTGTTGAACTGGATCACCAGCGGTCGCTTGACCGCGCCGGTCAATGCCAGCTTGCCGCGCACATATCGCTGTGCCAGCGTGACCGCCGCGCGCCGCTGCACGCCTGCGTTGAACGCGTTGTCGTCACCGAATCCACGATAGACCGTCGCAAGGTTGCCGACCGGCATGCCGCCAGCGCGCTTCGCCAGTTCGTGCAGGATCATCGCGTGCAGGCTGATCGTGCCCGGCAATGCCTCGGCGCTTACCTGCAGCCGTGTGGCCAGTTGCGCAGCGACGGCGGGTCGAGTCTGAAGCGCGGCAGCGATGCCTTGATACAGCGCCATCTGCGATAGCGCCGCCGCTTCTGCCGATGCCAGCCCCTGGCGGGGCAGCCCTTCGGCCTCGGGGAAGAAATAATCGAACGCCACCAGTGTGGTCAGCAGGTCGTTGGCCAACTGCTCGCCGGGCAGGTTGGCGCCGCACAGCGACACGCCGCCGCTGTAGTGCTGCGGCAGGTGTTCGAGGGTGGCGATGGCTACCGCTCCGCCCATCGAAAAGCCGAGGATCCAGGTGCGGCGCACGTCCTTCAAATTGGACAGGGTCTGCACGCGCAGGCGTTCCATGTCGTCTATCGCATCTGCCACTGCCCAGCCCTGGCTGGTATAGGCGCTCTGCGCAACGGCGTAGCCCGCTGCAAGCAGGCCGGCGGTGCTGTCGTTGGCCGGCATCGGTGAAGGCTGCGGCGAGCCGACTGGCTCATAGCCATGCGCCAGCATCACCAGTTCACCGTTCCAGTCGGCGGGCACGTCCAGGCGCCAGCGTGCGTCCTGCAGCTCGCCGCTGGAGGTGCGCGGCGTGGCTGCAGGTGCGGCGGACAGCAGGGTGTGCGGCAGCAGCAGGGCAAATGCCAGGGCCAGCCGGTGGAGCGTGCGTGTCCTGGGCATCGCTGGGGCGGGTGTGGTTGGCATTGGCTTTGCCCCTCGGTGCGATCAATTGCCGGCTTGCCGGCAGGATGTGTCACTTGTATAGCGCCGCCCCGGCACGGCGGCCAGTGCCGCGCACAGCATGGTCGAATCCGATACGATCTGGCATATCTGTCTCCTTTCGTTTGACCTGGAGTCCCGTCATGGCCGATCGTCTCGCCATCCTGCTCGAACGCTTCGCGGTCACCGCCTCGGTGTTCCATGCCGGCGCGCTGTGTGGCATCAACAGTCTCGAAGGAGAGGGCGAGGCCGGCCAGCTGCATCTGGTGCGGCGCGGTCCATTGCAGGTCAGCCATGGCGGGCAGACGGTGCAGGTCGATGTTCCCAGCCTGCTGCTGTATCCGCGCCCGATGCCGCACCGCTTCCATACCGATCCTCAGCACGGCGCCGACATGGCCTGCGCCAATCTCCATTTCGAAGGTGGCAGGCTCAACCCGATCAGTGCGGCGCTGCCCGATTTCATCTGCCTGCCCTTGGCCGATCTGTACGGCGGCCATGCCGCCCTGGAGCTGCTGTTCGAGGAGGCATTCGAGCAACGTTGCGGTCGAGCGGTGATGGTCAACCGTCTGTTCGAGGTGGTGATGATCCAGGTGCTGCGGCAGCTGATGGAGGGGGGCGAGATGCGCGGCGGCCTGTTCGCCGGGCTCGGCCACCCACGCCTGCGGTTGGCGCTGGTGGCGATGCATGAGGCACCGGCCCAGGCCTGGACACTGGAGGATCTGGCTGACGTTGCCGGCATGTCACGCAGCGTGTTCGCCGCCAGTTTCCGCGAGGCCATGGGAACCACCCCCGGTCACTATCTGCAGGGGTGGCGGGTTGGCCTGGCACAGCAGGCGTTGCGCCAGGGCCGACCGTTGAAACGGATCGCCGACGAGGTCGGCTATGGCAGCGAGGCGGCGTTGTCGCGAGCGTTCAAAGCGCACACCGGGCAATCGCCACGACAGTGGCGGGGGCAGGCGCGCGTTGCTGCCGGTTGAGTGTCACCCCAGCGCGAGCCGGGTCAGCTTCATGCCGGCGAACAGCCCAGCCAGGCCCAGGGCTACCGAGCCGCCCGCGTAGAGTGCGGCCAGGCCATGCTGGCCCCGCTGCAGCAGCAGGCCGGTTTCCAGCGAAAAGGTGGAGAACGTGGTGTAGCCGCCAAGAATGCCGGTGGCCAGCAGCAGGCGCAGTTGCGGCGAGGCGCCGTTGCGCAGGGCAAATGCCTCCACCACCACGCCCATCAGCAAGGCGCCGCTGATGTTGACCAGGAAGGTCGACCAGGGCCACGAACTGCCGACCGCGACGCGGGCGCCGATCAGATTGCAGGCGTGACGCAGGCAGGCGCCGACACCGCCGCCCAGGAATACCAGCACATAGTTGTTCAACGTCTGCATTGCTTGCCTCGAGTGCGTGTTCGCAGGTTCGACGGCGTACGCAATGGCGGGCAATGCCTGCCATCGACGAACGCCGGGTTCGTCGCAGCAGGAGCCATCAGCCATCTCAGGCGGTTATCGGGGGAGCCCCATCCCCATCGACCGCCATGCTATCAGCACGCGATGGATCAGGGCAGGGCAGTCATCACCACGCGTGCGACCTTGCCGCGGCTGACGCCCTCCATCAGCAGATCATGGGCCATCAGCCCCAGCGTGGCCTCGCGGCGGTAGCCAACTTCCAGGCCTCGCTCGGCAAGGATGTGGGCGACCAGCTCATAGGCCGCTTGCCAGACATCCAGATGGGCTTCGCTGGGCATGTGCATGTAGGCCGTGCCGCGTTCGCCGACGCCCCGTCCCAACGGGCCGAACAGCAGCTCCCGCGGGTCCAGCTTCACCGCATCGGCGATGCGGAACAGCTGTTCGGCTTTCACGTGGTTGGCTTTGACGTGGTCGTTGAGCCAGTTGCTGACCGTTGCCGTCGTCGTTTCGGCGGCACGCGCCAGGTCGGCCGGGCGGGCATGCCCGGCGTCCTTCATGGCGACCGCGAGTCGTTGTCCAAGAGTATTCATCTATGCAAGCCAGCTTAACGCGTGGAATCGAAAGAGGCCTTGGCGCAAGAATAAGTTTGATGATGAAAGGGATCGAAAATGGACGAATTCTGGAGCAAGCGGCAGGTCCGCGCGCGGCTGGGCTTTTCCACCGACGCGGAGCTCGCCAGATTGTTTGGAATCAGCAGATCCGCTGTCTCGCAATGGCCTAGAGGCTTTCCCATCCCGCCGCTGAGGCGCTACATCCTGCAGCAGCGGTACCCCGCGCTGTTCCCTCTGGATCAGGATCCGAACGATGAAATCGCATGAGATGCGTCCAAGACTGTCGCAGACAGACCGCTAAGGTCAATTTGCTAAGCATGCTTAGCAATATAGGCAGAATCGATCACCCCGCTCGCAGCGATGGCCTGATCTGTGATGGGCACCCGGGTTCGTTGGCGAGCAGTGTCGACATCGGCACGGAGATTCGCGATCCCCTTCGTCACGGCCTTTCATGAACGATTAATAATTTCAATCGTGAAAGTCGTGCCCTGTAATTGACGTGTCGTGAAATCTATGACTAATTGGCATCAACCGGTTGTGAAGGCCGGGAGTCTTTCAGTAGCTCGCAAGTGAATTGGTCGACCGTCAACGATGCAGAACAAGTCAAACGGAGGTCGTATGGAATACGGCATGCATGGCTTGGCTGAACGGGTACGCCGCGAACTGGAAGCCAGTTATCACAAACACGGATGCGGTCCGGCGTTCTGGGATACCTACCAGCAGGTGCTTGATCGTCTGGTTCCTCAGGGGACCGGGCGGACCGATGTCACCAATGAAATGGCGCTGATCATCGAACAACTGGGCATCGTCCGTCGCGCCCAACTGGTACCGCCGCGCCCGGGCGACCCGGGCTGACTCAGAACAGGCGCCAGACGCCACAGGCCAACAGCGCCAGCAGCATCGATGCGAGGACAGTAGTGCGGGGGCGCCACCACCGGCGCGGCTGGCCTGCCATCACCTGCGGGCTGCAATAGCGCACCAGGCCGGGACCGAAGCCCGCCTGCTGCTGCTGCCGGGTGCAGGCTTCCAGACAGGCGCCGCAGGCCAGGCAATCGGCCTGTGGACCATGGCGGATGTCCAGTTGCATCGGGCAGGCGCGTACGCAGGCCATGCAATCGATGCAGTCGCCCAGCCGATCTGCACTGAAGGTCGGCATCGGTCCGGCCAGCAGTGGATGTGCGGCACGGAAAACGTAGTCCTGCGCGGTGGTCGGGTCGAGCAGGCCACGACCGCGGCCGAGCACGCCGCCCAATGCCGGCGGGCGGGCGCCGCGTGGCTCGCCGCGGCGTGGGTCATACAACATGCGCGGCGTATGCGGGTCGGTCAGCAACGGCTGCATGCGCGCGAACGGACAGAGCGATCGGCACACCTGCTCGCGCAGGAACCCGGCATTGCCCCAGGTGGCGCCGGCATAGAACAGCACCCAGAAGGTCTCCCAGCCGCTCCAGCTGCCATCGAACGCGCCGGCGACCAGTTCGCGGATCGGACTGAACAGTCCTACGAAGGTGATCCCGGTCCACAGCGACAGCAGCAACCAGACCACGTGGGTAAACGGCCGCGCTGCCTGCGCGGGCAGCACGCGGGCCAGGGCCTGCGCGATCCCATCGAAGGCCCGTGTCCACAGCGTCTGCGGACAGGCATGCCCGCACCAAACGCGGCCGGCCAGATGGGTGAGCAGGGCCAGACCCACTGCCATCACCGCCAGCAGGCCCAGCAGCACGCCGATATCGTCTGGCCACAGTGTCAACGCGAACAGGTCGAAGCGGCGCGCGTTGAGGTCCAGCAGCAGGGCCTGCCGCCCATTCCATTGCAGCCACGGCAGGGCATGGAACAGGATCAGCAGTGCCAGGCCCAGCGCACGGCGCCAACGCCATGGGTGCGGTGGCGGCCTCGTGGCGACGCTCATCCCAGTGGCTCCTCATCCTCTTCGCTCGGCATCGGCCGCAGCAGGTAGCCGGTCACCGCGCTGGAAAGTGCGGTGACGGCCCAGAACATGAAGAACCCTGCGGTGTAGCCCAGCTCACGGCTGATGGCCGTACCCGGGAAGCTGATTGCCTGCAGCCGCAGTGGATCGACGAAGGCGAAGAACACCACGCAGGCCAGGCCGGCGGCGATGAAGCTGGGCCACAGGACTGCGCCCCACTGCTGGATACGCCGCTGGCGGCTGGAAGACGGTGTGTTCATGCGGGTTCGGGTTGAAGAAGAGGGCGGCGCGTATACTTCGCCGTGGTTGGCGCAGCATCCGCAGGGCATGCTTCCTGCAAGCGTGTCAGCCTAGGTGCGCCGCAGTGCGCTGACATTGATCTGGATCAACAGTAGTGGTGGCGGCCTGCGGCACACTGCCGATCCGCATTTGGTGCCCTGATGAACGCAACGCCCAAGACCGATATTCCCGTTGCTTCACCAGAGCTGTGCAGCGAGGAGGAAGTGACCCGGCTGGTTCACGATTTCTACGCGCGCGTGCGTGACGAGGAGCGTCTGGGGCCGGTGTTCGAAGGTCACGTGAAAGACTGGCCCGAACACCTCGCCCAGCTCGTGGATTTCTGGTCGGCGATGCTGCGCGGGACGCGCAGGTTCAAGGGCTCGCCGATGTCCAAGCACATGGCAATCGATCTGGAAAAGGACCTGTTCGATCGCTGGCTGGTGCTGTTCCACATCACCACGGCCGAATGCAACAACCCGCCGATGCAGGCGCTGGCCGACGATGTGGCCGCCCGCATCGCCGAAACCTTCTGGCGCCGCTACCAGATGCTGCGCTGGCCGCAGGTCATGCTGCCGGTGCTGGGCGTCCCCGCCAGGGATTGATCTGGGTCAAGGCGCACCGCCTGGCTTGGCGCGATGCTGGCGCCATGGACACGTTCTCTCCCGCTGCCGGTGGCCTGGCCTGGACCTTCGATCCCGATCTGCTGCGCCGGCATGACCGGCCCGGTCCGCGCTACACCTCCTATCCCACCGCACCGCACTTCCACGACGGCTTCGATGCACCGGCGCTGCGCCAGGCGATCGCCGACAGCAACCCGCTGGCACGCGCGCTGTCGTTGTACGTCCATGTGCCGTTCTGCTCCAGCCCCTGCTTCTACTGTGGCTGCAACCGGGTGATCACCCGCGACCGCGGACGTGGCCACAGCTACGTGTCACGCGTGCTGGCCGAGGCGGACCTGCTGGCACCGCAGTTCGCCGACGGCCGTGAAGTGATCCAGCTGCACCTCGGCGGTGGCACGCCGAATTTCCTGGATGCCGATGCGATGACCGCACTGGTCGAGGGCCTGCGCCGCCGCTTCGATTTCAGCGATTCCTCGCAGCGTGATTTTTCCATCGAACTGGACCCGCGCTTCATCGACACCAGCGACGTGGCGATGCTGGCCCGGCTCGGCTTCAACCGCGCCAGCCTGGGTGTGCAGGATTTCGATCCGCAGGTGCAGGAATCGATCAACCGCGTGCAGGGCGTGCGGCAGACGCTGGACATCCTGCGCGCGTGCCGCGACAGCGGCATGCGTTCGGTCAATGTCGATCTGATCTACGGTCTGCCCGGGCAGAGCCTGGAGGGCTTCGGCCGCACCCTGGAACTGGTGCTGGCGCTGCGCCCGGATCGCTTGGCGGTGTACGGCTATGCGCATCTGCCACACCTGTTCCGCGCGCAGCGGCAGATCGACGAAAGCCGCATGCCTTCGCCGGAAGACAAGCTCGCGCTGCTCGGCCTGGCGGTGGAGCGCCTGTCCGCAGCCGGCTACCAGTACATCGGCATGGACCACTTCGCATTGCCGGAAGAGGATCTGTCGCGTGCCCAGCGCGCCGGCCAGCTGCATCGCAATTTCATGGGCTATACGACCCATGCCGACACCGATCTGCTTGGCCTCGGCGTGAGCGCGATCAGCCACATCGGTGCCACCTACAGCCAGAATCCGCGCGACCTGCCGTCGTGGGAGAACGCAGTGGACCAGGGGCAACTGCCGGTCTGGCGCGGCGTCGCGCTCAGTGCCGACGACGAGCTGCGTGCCGAGCTGATCCAGCAGTTGATGTGCCAGGGGGAAGTGGATGGCACGTCACTGGCACAGCGCCATGGCATCGACTTCGAGACCTATTTCGCTGAAGACCTGCAGGCCGTGCAGCGCCTGCAGCAGGATGGCCTGGCCGAGTACCGCGACGGCGTGGTGCGCACCAGCGAGCCCGGACGGCCGTTGCTGCGCCTGCTGGCGATGTGCTTCGATCCCTATCTGCGTGTTGCCCAGGAGCAGCCTCGCTACTCGCGGGCGATCTGAGCGCAGCCTCAGCGATTGCCGACACCGCGTTCGGGGTGGCGCGCGGCCATGCCGCCGCTGGAGGTGGTGGTCCAGTTACCGCTGAGATCGCGCACGCTGGTCGAATAGGAGCCATCGCTGTACTCGGTGCGCCATCTGCCGCTCAAGTCACGCTTGCTGATGGAGTAGGCGCCGTTGCTGTACTCGGTACGGATGTTGCCGCTCAGGTCAGTGCTGCTGTTGGAGTAGCTGCCATCGCTGTGGGTGGTGCGCTTGCGGCCACTCAGATCGGTGGTGGTGGTCGAACGGCTGCCGTTGCTGTGCTCGGCGATCACGCGGCCGGACAGATCGCGCTTGACGCGGCTGGACGATCCGTCGCTGTTGCGGATATCCCGGCTTCCGTCGAGGTTGCGGTGGCTGTCCGAACGGGCCTGCGCCGATGCCGGTGCGGTGGCCTGGGCGAGCAGCGTGACCAGCGCCAGCGATGATGCGAGCCACATCCACTTCATGGGTGATCTCCCTGTGCGTCGTTCGGCGGCCGGGGCGGCGCAGTCGATTCTGCCATGCGGGCCTGAAGGCGTCCTGATCGCGGCAACGGCAGCCGAATGGCTGCATTCCTTTCAACGGGCTGCTGTTGAACCAGCGGTGCGCTGGCCCTTCGCAGGGGCGTCGATGTGTGATTGGGTGGTGCCCGGAGCCGGAATCGAACCGGCATGGGGTTGCCCCCGGCGGATTTTAAGTCCGATGCGTCTACCAGTTTCGCCATCCGGGCCTGCAGCGCGCGCCGATTGTAACGGAATCGCCGCCGCTGCCACCGGCTAACGCTGCTTTTACGCACCCCGACGCGGGGCTGGGTACAGTCCGCCAACGTTTCCGGGAATGGCGATATGCGTGCACGTGGTGGCAAGCGATGGATCGGATGCAGTGCCGTGCTGGGGCTGATGCTGGCGATAGGCCCGGCCGCCGCGCAGCAGGTACCAGCGCCCACGGGCCCGGTGGTGGACATGGACACGGTGCAGGTCACCGGTGAACAACCCGGCCCCGGGCTCTGGAAGGTGACCGCTCCGCAGGGGCATGTGCTGTGGATCCTGGGGACGGTCTCGCCGTTACCAAGCGGCGTGCAATGGCGCTCGGATGAAGTCGAACGGACCATCGCCGGTGTCGACCATGTGCTGGGCGATCCGGGTTTCAGCCTTGATGCGAAGATCGGTGTGTTCAAGGGCCTGACCCTGCTGCCGCTGGCGATGAAGACCGCGCGCGATCCGCAGGGGCGCACGCTGGATCAGATCCTGCCGGCGGCAACGTACGCACGCTGGCTGGGGCTGAAACAGACCTACCTGGGCAATGACCGTGGCGTGGAAAAGGACCGTCCGCTGGTGGCCTCCGGTCGCCTGTACCAGGCGTTCCTCAAGCGCAACGGCCTGCGCGACGGCAAGCAGGTGAAGGAAGCACTCGGGCGCGCCTACAAGGCCCGCGATCTGAAGCCGGAAGATGTGCAGGTGAAGCTGAAGGTCGACGACATCCGTGGCACGTTGAAGGAACTGCAGGCCACCGAAGTCGATGACCGCGCATGCTTCGAACGCACGCTCGACACCGTGGAGTTCCAGGCGCCGGTGTTGCGTGAGCGGGCCAATGCCTGGGCACTCGGCGATGTCGCCGCACTGCGTCGGCTGTCGGGCTCGGCGATGGCCCAGACCTGCCGCGAACTGCTGCAGGATTCGGCCTTCGTGCGCAGGCGTGGCTGGAGCGACATGCCACAGCAGGTGCGCACGCGCTGGCTGCAGGGCGTGGATGCGGCGCTGAGCCACCACGCTGGCACGTTCGCGACGGTGCCGGTCAGCCTGCTGCTGGGCGAAGGCTATCTGGATGCGCTGGTGCAGCGCGGCTACCAGGTCGAGGCGCCGCCGGAATAGCCAACGCTTGAAGTCCTCGTGCTTCCTGTCATATTCCTCTGCACTCAGGAGGGGAGTGATGGACATGCCGTTGCATGCGTACGCCTATGTCAGCACGGCCAGGGAGGGACTGGACGTGCCTGAGCTCGATGCATTGTTGGCCGATGCGACTGCGTTCAATCGCATGGCCGGAGTGACCGGGGTGCTGATGTTCGATGGCAGCCGTTTCCTGCAGTACATCGAAGGCCCACGCGATGGGCTGGCCTCGGTGCACGCGCGCATCAGCAACGCGCGGCGCCACGGCAGCGTCGTCCAGCTTGCCGCAGGCCCGATCGCGACCCGCTGGTTCCCGCGCTGGACGATGGCCAACCGGCATGTGGATCCGGCGACGCTGGCCAGCATCGTGGCGGCCCCGTGGCACGGTTTCAGTCTGGAACAGAACCATCTGGACCACGGCTTCTGCCTGTTGCTGCGGGCCTGGACCGGGGGCCACGGCGAGCTCGAGCCGGCTGCCGTCAGCCTCGGATCCTGAGTCCGGCGTGGTCTGGCGGCGCTGCCGCGGTTAATCTTGTCGGCATGTTTGCCTGCACCCGGACCCTCGCATGACCCACTGGACACCGTCGCCAGCTGCTGGACGCCGCGCGTGAGCGCGCCGATCGGCGCAGCACAGATGCCGTCCCCGGCCATCATCGGCCTGGGGTATGTCGGGCTGCCGTTGGCGGTGGCTTTCGGCCGGCAGCTGCCCACGCTGGGGTACGACATCGACGCTGCGCGCATCGCCGAACTGGCTGGCGGGCAGGACCACACGCTGGAGATGGAGCCGGACGAACTGGCCAGCGCGTCGCTGCTGCGCTACAGCAGCGATCCGGCGCAGCTGGACGCCTGCAACGTGTACATCGTCACCGTGCCCACGCCGATCGATGCTTACGAGCAGCCCGATCTGGAGCCATTGCGCTCGGCGACGCGACTGATCGCCAGCCATCTTCGCGCCGGTGACCTGGTGATCTACGAATCCACCGTCTACCCCGGCACCACCGAAGAAGTCTGCGTACCACTGCTGGAGCAGGGCTCGGGCCTTCGCTTCAACGAGGATTTCTACTGCGGCTACAGCCCAGAGCGGGTCAGCCCTGGCGATCGTCAACGGCGCCTGGCCGACATCCGCAAGATCACGTCCGGTTCAACGCCACAGGTGGCTGCGGTGGTCGATGGCCTGTACCAGCGGATCATCACCGCTGGCACCTTCCCGGTGCCGTCGATGCGGGTCGCCGAAGCGGCCAAGGTGGTGGAGAACATCCAGCGCGACGTCAACATCGCGCTGGTCAACGAGTTGGCATTGATCTTCGACCGCCTCGGCATCGACACCCAGGATGTGCTCGACGCGGCAGGCAGCAAATGGAATTTCCTGCCGTTCCGTCCGGGGCTGGTGGGAGGCCACTGCATCGGCGTGGACCCGTACTACCTGTTGCACAAGTCCGAAAGCGTGGGCTACCACCCCGACCTCATCCATACTGCGCGGCAGGTCAACAACCGGGTGGGCGAACATGTGGCCAATCGTGTGTTGGCGATGCTGGCCGAACGCGGTCGCTCACCGGCGCACTCGCGCATCCTGGTGCTGGGCGTGACCTTCAAGGAGGACTGCCCGGACCTGCGCAACAGTCGCGCGCTGGAACTGGCCCAGCGGCTGGCCGACGGCGGCGCGCAGGTGGATGTCAGCGATCCGTGGGTGGGGCCGGCCGCACTGGCGGACGAGGGTGTGAACTGGTTGGCTGAGCCGACGGCGGGGAGCTACGACGCAGTGGTGCTGGCGGTGGCTCATGAGAGCTTCAAGGCGATGGACGATGCCCATATCCGCAGCCTGCTGGCCCCCGGCGGACTGGTCTACGACGTGAAGTCCACCTGGCCGCGCAGCGTGGTCGACGATCGCCTGTAGGTGCTTGCGCGGTAGACTCGGGGGCAGTTGCAACCGAGGAACGCCATGCACCGGTATATCGTCTACCTGCTCGCCATCCTGATGTTTCCGATCTGCCTGTGGCTGGCCACGATCTGGCCGGCCTGGTATTGGGGCGTCGGCCTTACAGCTGCGATGGTGGCGCTGGGGACCTGGGACCTGCTGCAGAAGCGCAGCACCCTGCGCCGCAACTATCCGGTGATGGCGCACTTCCGCTACGGCCTGGAATCCATCGGCCCGGAGATCCGCCAGTACTTCGTGCAGAGCGATCTGGAAGATGTGCCGTTCTCGCGGCAGCAGCGCGCGCTGATCTACCAGCGTGCCAAGAACCAGATGGATACGGTGCCCTTCGGCACCCTGCGCAGCACCTATGCGGTGGACTACGAATGGATCAATCATTCGCTGGCGCCGACCACCATCGCCAAGCACGATTTCCGCGTGCTGATCGGTGCGAACTGTGCCAAACCCTATTCGGCGAGCGTGTTCAACATCTCGGCGATGAGTTTCGGCTCGCTGTCGGCCAACGCGATCCGCGCATTGAACGAAGGCGCGCGCCGGGGTGGTTTCTACCATGACACCGGCGAAGGCTCGATTTCGCCCTATCACCGTGAGATGGGCGGCGACCTGGTCTGGGAAATCGGCTCGGGTTACTTCGGTTGCCGCGACGAGAAGGGCGGCTTCAGCGAGGAACGCTTCGCCATCAACGCCGCGCTTGAGCAGGTCAAGATGATCGAGATCAAGCTTTCGCAGGGCGCCAAGCCGGGCCACGGCGGCGTGCTGCCGGCGCCGAAGGTGACGGCTGAGATATCGGTGACGCGTGGCGTGCCGATGGGCGTGGACTGTGTTTCTCCGTCACGCCATTCGGCGTTCTCCACGCCGGTTGAACTGCTGCAGTTCGTCGCCCGCCTGCGCGAGCTGTCCGGTGGCAAGCCGGTGGGATTCAAGCTGGCGATCGGCCACCCGTGGGAATGGTTCGGCATCGCCAAGGCGATGCACGAAACCGGTCTGCTGCCTGACTTCATCGTCGTCGATGGCGCCGAAGGCGGTACCGGTGCGGCACCCGCCGAGTTCGTCGATCACGTGGGTGTGCCGATGCACGAGGCGCTGCTGCTGGTGCACAACACCCTGGTGGGCCTGGACCTGCGCGAGCACATCCGCATCGGCGCGGCCGGCAAGATCACCAGCGCGTTCGATATCGCCCGCACCATTGCGATGGGCGCCGACTGGTGCAATGCCGGGCGCGGTTTCATGTTCGCGCTGGGCTGCATCCAGTCGCTCAGCTGCCATACCGACAAGTGCCCGACCGGCATCGCTACCCAGGATCCGGCGCGCTGGAAGCATCTGGATGCACCGGACAAGGCCACGCGCGTGTACAGCTTCCACGAGCACACCCTGCATGCGTTGAAGGAGTTGCTGTGTGCGGCGGGCTTGAACGATCCGGCCGAGCTCGGTCCGGAACACATCCTGCGCCGGGTGTCGCCGGTCGAGATCCGTTCGCTGGCCTCGCTGTACCGCTACCTGGAGCCGGGCGAGCTGCTGCACAAGGTGCCCGACCACGCGGTGTTCCATTCGTTCTGGGCCGATGCGCGCAGTGATTCCTTCCAGCCGCCGCCGAAGATCCAGGCGCTGCGGGCCAGCAAGTCGCGATGAGCCGCGTTGCAGGGCATGAAAAGCAGAGGCATACGGAGGCTGCATGCAGTTCAGGACGGGCACCAACGATGATGTAAGCACGCTGTGGGCCTTGCGAACGCGCTGCGTACGTGAGCTGTGCAGCAGCCACTATCCGCCGGAGGTGATCGCGCCGTGGTCGGCATCGCCACCGCCGGTGCAGTACTCGCGGTTGCTGGGGCAGGGCGGCTGTGTCGTCGCCGAGGATGATCGGGGCGACGTGCTGGGGTTCGGTGTGCTCGATGCCGAGGGTAATGAGATCGACGCGCTGTTCGTTGATCCGGCTCAGGGCGGGCAGGGGGTTGGCCAGGCGCTGATGCAGCGGCTGCTGGCGATGGCCGATCCAACACGCGAGGTGGTGTTGTCGGCTTCGCTCAATGCCGTGCCGTTCTACCAGCGGCAGGGCTTCGTGGCCGAACGCGAGGAACTGTATCCGCATCCCAGTGGCGTGGCATTGGCTTCGGTGAAAATGCGCCGGCCAGCCTGATGTGCCCGGCGCTACCGCACCTTGATCAACGCGTGGCCAACCACGCGGTCACGCCCTCTGCCGCGCGCAGTCCGCTGGCATAGCAGGCCGTCAACAGGTAGCCACCGGTCGGTGCTTCCCAGTCCAGCATCTCTCCCGCGCAGAACACGCCCGGCACGGCACGCAGCATCAATCCATCGTCCAGCGCATCCAGGCGCACGCCGCCTGCCGTACTTATCACCTCGGCCATCGGCCGCGGGCGCAACAGGCGCAGCGGCAACCGCTTCAATGTGGTGACTACGGCGGTCAGATCGTTGCCGGCATCCTTGCCCAGCGTTTCGAATACCAGTGCGGTCTTCACGGCGTCCAGCCCAGCCTGGCGACGCAGGTGCTCGCCGAAACTGCGACCCTTGCGCGGCTGCGAGAGATCGGCCTGCAGGCGCGCCTCGTCGCGGCCCGGCACCAGGTCCAGCCACAGCGTGGCGTGGCCGTCGCGGTTGATGGTGTCGCGCAGGTCGGCCGACAGGGCATAGATCAGGCTGCCTTCGATACCGTACTCGCTGGCCACGCACTCGCCCTGTAGCGAGCGGGGCTCACCGTCGAGGTCATGCCAATGCGCGACGACCGGCTTCAGCGGCGCGCCCGCATGGCGCTGCGCGAAGAACGGTGTCCACGCCACGTCGAATCCGCAGTTGGCCGATTGCAGCGGCGCGATATCCACGGCGCGGGCCCGCAATGCCGGAACCCATGCGCCGTCGCTGCCGAGCTGCGGCCAGCTTCCGCCGCCCAGCGCCAACACGGTCGCGTCGGCGCGCACGTCCAGCACACCCGTCTCGGTGGCAAAGCGCAGTGCGCCGTCTTCGCTCCAGCCCAGCCAGCGATGGTTGACGTGCAGGCGCACGCCCTGTTCCTTCAGCCGGCGAACCCAGCCGCGCAGCAGCGGTGCGGCCTTGCGGTCGACCGGGAACACGCGGCCGGAACTGCCGACGTAGGTGTCGACACCGAAGCCAGCCGCCCAGTCGCGCAGCGCTTGTGCGTCGAAGCCGTCCAGCCATTGGCCGACGCTGGCGGCCTGCTCGCGGTAGCGGCTGTCGAACAGCGGACGCGGGTCGGAATGGGTGAGGTTGAGCCCCCCCTTGCCGGCGATCAGGAACTTGCGGCCCGGCGAGCCCTTGGCCTCGTACAGATCAACGTCGATCCCAGCCGCGCGCAGCCTCTCAGCGGCAAACAACCCCGCCGGGCCGCCGCCGATGACGGCGACGCGGCGCGGCGGGCGTACTTCACTGCTGGACATTGAGCAGCTCGACATCGAACACCAGCGATGAACCCGCCGGGATCGGGCCGACCTGGCGATCGCCATAGCCGAATTCCGGCGGAATCATCAGCGTGCGCTTGCCTCCGACCTTCATGCCGGCCACGCCTTCATCCCAACCGCGGATGACCTGGCCGGCGCCCAGCGTGAAGGTGAACGGCTCGCCGCGTTCGACCGAACTGTCGAAGGTCTTGCCGTGCTTGTTGTCGGCGCGCTCGTCGTAGATCCAGCCGGTGTAATGCACGCTGACCTTCTGGCCCGGCACGGCCTCGGCGCCGCTGCCTGGCTGGGTGTCGATGCGCTCGAAAGCGGCGATGGTGCCTCCCGGCGGCGGGCCAGGCGGTTCCGACGAGCAACCAACGGCGGCGAGGGACAGCAGCAGGGGAAGCAGCAGGCGGCGCATCGGCGTCTCCGTGGGTGATGAGTCAAGGGCGGCAAGGTTAGCGCATCGGCGCCGGGTATCATGGGCACATGGCAAAACTCCTGCTCAATCTGCGCAATGTCGGTAACGACGAATATGCCGATGTCTGCACGCTGCTCGATCAGCATGGCATCGCCTGGTACCGAACCGAACCCAGCCCCTGGGGCATCTCCAATGGTGGCCTGTGGCTGCGCGAGGATACCGACCAGCCGCGTGCCAAGGCGCTGATGGCCGAGTACCAGACGGCCCGCGGCGTGCGGGTGCGCGCCGAGCGCGAGCAGGCCCTGCGCGATGGCACCGCCGAGACCTTTGGCAGCCTGTTCCGGCGCCGCCCTGGGTTCGTGGTGCTGGTGCTGCTGGGCATGGCGGTGGCGGCGGCATTGGTGCTGTTGCCGTTCATGCTGCTGCGGGGGTAAGGGTGTTCGGCCGGGTTGCACCCGGCACCCGCAGAAGCGACGTCAACGGCAACAGCAACAGCAGCGGCGGGCGTTCCGTGGTGGGCGGGGCGGTTTCCGGGTGCTGTCGGTAGATGTCGACCTTGGTCGACACTGTGGTAGATCCACGCCATGCGTGGATGAACGGTGGAGGCTGATACGGGGGCGGTCAGGCGGTAAAATGGCGGGATGATCGCCAATACCGCTGCTTATCATTTCGCCGTCATCGACGCTCCGCAGGCCCTGTGCGACCAGCTGCAGGCGCGTGCCGAGGCGTCCGGCCTGCAGGGCACGATCCTGGTGGCGGGCGAGGGGCTGAACCTGTTCCTGGCGGGTGCACCGTCTGCTATCGATGGCTTCTACGCGGAACTGCGTGCAGATGCGCGCTTCGCCGACATGCGGGTCAAGACCAGCTTCAGCGAGCACCAGCCGTTCGCGCGGCTGAAGGCCAAGGTCAAGGATGAGATCATCAGCTTCCGCCGGGACGATGGCCAGCCGCTGGACTACCCGCGCGCGCCGGCGATCGATCCCGCCACCGTGCAGCGTTGGCTGCGGCAGGGGCACGATGATGCTGGCAAGCCGGTAGTGATGCTCGATACGCGCAACCTGCAGGAGATCGAGTACGGCACCTTCAAGGACGCGCTGGTACTGCCCATCCACAAGTTCACCGATCTGCCCGAAGCCTTGGCACCCCATCGCGAGGCGCTGAAGGACAGCACCGTGGTCAGTTTCTGCACCGGTGGCATCCGCTGCGAGAAGGCAGCGCTGTGGATGCTCAACGACGGCATGGACAACGTGCTGCAGCTCGATGGCGGCATCCTCGGTTACTTCGAGGAAGTGGGTGGCGAGGGTTACGAAGGCCGCTGCTTCGTGTTCGACGAACGCGTTGCGCTGGACGCCGAACTGAAGCCGCTGGTGGACGAACCGTTGGCCGAGCCGCGGCCCAGCGCCTTCTGAGCTGAAATGTCGGTGCCCCGGTAGAGCCGGCCGCTGGCCGGCTGCCACGGCTCTCTGCCTGCCGGCCAGCGGCCGGCACTACCGGATCAAGCCCGGCGGGCCCTGAGCCCGCCCAACGGGAATCAGCGTCCCGCTACCGGCACTGGCCGCCGGGGCGGGGCGCCCCCATCAACAGGGGATCCTGTAACGGAAAACCGCCTGATGATCCCGTTGTCGATCCTCGACCTGGCCCCGGTCTGCGAGGGCAGCGATACCACTGCCGCCTTCGCCAACATGCTCGAGCTGGCCCAGCATGCCGATGCGCTGGGCTACCGCCGCTATTGGCTGGCCGAACACCACAACATGCCCGGCATCGCCAGTGCCGCCACCGCGGTGCTGATCGGCCATGTCGCCGGTGGCACCAAACGCATTCGTGTCGGCGCCGGCGGCATCATGCTGCCCAACCATGCGCCGCTGCAGGTGGCCGAGCAGTTCGGCACCCTGGCCTCGCTGTACCCGGATCGCATCGACCTGGGCCTGGGCCGTGCACCGGGTACCGACCAGCCAACTGCGCGCGCCCTGCGCCGCTATTTCGACAGCGCCGACCAGTTCCCGCAGGACGTGCGCGAGCTGCTGCACTACTTCGAGCCGGTGCAGCCCGGTCAGGCTGTGCAGGCCGTACCCGGTGGCGGGCTGCGGGTGCCGACCTGGATCCTCGGTTCCAGCCTGTTCGGCGCGCGCATGGCCGCCTCGATGGGCCTGCCGTACGCCTTCGCCTCGCACTTCGCGCCCGATTCCATGGATGAAGCGCTGGCGGTGTACCGCCGTGAATTCCGCCCTTCGGCCACGCTCAAGCAGCCGCACGCGATGCTGGCATTGAACGTGGTGGCCAGTGACAGCGAAGCCGAATCGCGCCGGCTGTTCACCAGCCAGCAGCAGAGCTTCGTCAATCTGCGTCGTGGCCGTCCGGGCAAGATCCCGGCGCCGATCGATGACATCGAAGCGTTCTGGGAACCGCACGAGAAGCTGGGCGTGGAGCGGGCGCTGGCGTGCACGGTGCTGGGTGATCCGCAGCAGGTGGCCGATGGCATCGCAGCCTTCGTCGAACGCCACCAGCCCGACGAACTGATGCTTACCGCCAACCTGTACGACCATCGCGCGCGCCTGCGTTCGTTCGAGCTGGCGATGCACGCCTGGCACGCCCGCCACGCGGGCTGAACAATTGCGTCACGGCAATTTGCGGCGCAGGCGCGTCTGATGGGGTTCCCCTCTCTGGAGTCCCCCATGGACGAGTCCCGCACCGAACACATTGCCCGGCTGGCCGAACTGATCAAGGACGTGGAGGTGGCGATGTTCACCACCCGCGGCGTCGACGGGCGTCTCTACAGCCGCCCGCTCGGCACCCAGCAGGTCGCCTTCGATGGTGATCTGTGGTTCGCCACCGCTGCCGACAGCCCGAAGGTGGCCGAGATCGCGCTCGACCCGCGGGTCAACGTGGCCTATGCCTCACCGTCAAAGAATACGTATGTCTCGGTGGCGGGTGTGGCGCGCATTGTCGATGACCGCGCCAAGGTCGAAGAGCTTTGGTCGCCGGCGATGAAGCTGTTCTTTCCCGGCGGTCCCGATGATCCGAAATTGCGGTTGATCCACGTGCGTGCGGAGACCGCTGAATACTGGGACGGGCCGGGCACGCTGCTGGGCTCGGCCCTTAGTTTCGTGTTGTCGGCCGTGCAGGATGAGCCGGCACAGTTGGGCGACAACGGCTTCATCGACCTGCGTTGAGGTGCCGCATCCACGCATGGCGTGGATCTACTGGGTTCAAGGTAGATTCGCGCCACGCGTGGATGCAGGTGATCCGAAGTAGATCCACGCCATGCGTGGATGGGAAGCGCCCGGAAATTGCCTGCGCTCAGAACCAGCGCTGGAACAGTTCGACGGTGTAACCCACCAGTTGCCCGGAACTGAAACCAAAGAATGCGATCGCCACCACGGCAGCCACCCAGTTGAACAACATCAGCGCACCGTCGCGCTCCAGCAGCGCAAGCGCGAACAGCAGCAACTGGAAACCAAACAGGTAGTTGGTGAACGGAATCGGCAGCGACAGTAGCAGGCCCAGCAGCACCAGCAGCAGGCCGCTGAAGGCGTGGGCCGGTGCAGGCGTCAGCAGCTGTGGCATGCGCGGCTTGAGCATGCGGTCGAGGCGGCGCAGGGCACCGTCGATGCGGTCCAGGAACCGGTGCATGGTGCCGCGCTTGGGTCCACGCCGGGCGATGAACCCGGGCAGCCAGGGCCGGCGCATGCAGAACAGCATCTGCAGGCCGATCAGGATCACCAGCGGCCCGCTGACCGCACCGCCCAGCCCCGGGATGGGGATGAAGGCGGGCAGGATGGCGACGAACAGGAACACACCGAAGGCACTCTGCTGCAGATCCTGCAGGATCTGCCCCAGCTTCATGTGCTGGGCCGGGTCACCGAAGGCGAACATCGCCAGAAGGGTGCGGATGCCCTCGTTGCGGTACTCCGGCGGCGCAGCGCCGGGGCCGGACTCAGGCGGTGAGCTCATCGGCCTGCTCGTCGGACAGGGTGCGAAGCAGCAGCTTGTCCACGCGCGCACCGTCCAGATCGACCACCTCGAAGCGCCAGCCGGCCCAGTCGAAGTACTCGCCCGCGTGCGGGATGCGGCCGAAGAAGTGGATGCACATGCCGGCCAGGGTGTAGTAATCGCCATCCTCGGCGTCGGGCAGGTCGTTGCTGCCGATCAACTCGCGCAGATCCTCGATCGGCAGCGAGCCGTCCACCAGCAGCGAACCGTCTTCACGGGTCACCACCAGCGCGTCTTCGTCGGCATTCTCCGTCGCCTGCAGGCGGCCGACCACCGCGCCCATCAGGTCACTGATGGTCACCAGGCCCTGGATCTCGCCGTACTCGTCCACCACCAGCGCCATCGACTGCTGTTCTTCGCGGAAGATCTCCAGCAGCTTCATCGCATGGGTGGATTCAGAGACGTACAGCGGCTCGCGCAGGGTCTGGAACAGCGCGTTGTCGCCGCGTGCCATGCGTGTGGCCAGCGATTTCAGCTCAAGCACGCCGACCACGTCCATGTCGTTGTCGCGGTACACCGGGTACCGCGAGAACTCATGCTCGGCCATGATCTCCAGGTTCTTGTCCAGGCCACCCAGCGTGTCCAGCCAGGCGATCCGGTTGCGCGGGGTCATCAGGCTGTCGGCGGTACGGTCGCCCAAGCGCATCACGCGGTTCATCATGTCGCGTTCGTGGCTGTCGATCACGCCGGCCTCGTGGCTCTCGGCCACCAGCATGCGGATCTCTTCTTCTGTGACCGACGCGACCTCGTCCTTGCCCAGGCCGAACAGGCGCAGCACCAGCTGGGTGGTCTTGGACAGCAGCCAGACGAAGGGGAAGGCCAGCTTGGCCAGCCAGCTCATCGGCAGCGCCACCAGTCCGGCGATGTCCTCCGAGCGGGTCAGGGCCAGGCGCTTGGGTACCAGTTCGCCGAAGATCAGCGTGATGAAGGTGATGAAGGTGACCGCCAGCGCCTTGCCAACCGCACCGGCATAGGCGAAGCCCGGCATCAGCCCCTGGATCCAGCCGGCGATGGCCTCGCCCAGTGCTTCGCCGCCGAGGAAGCCGGTCAGCACGCCGATCACGGTGATGCCGATCTGTACGGTGGACAGGAACGCTTCCGGCTTCTCCGACAGCTCAAGTGCCTTGGCCGCGCGCTTGGAGGTGCCGGCCAGTTGCTTCAACCGGCTCTTGCGCGAGGTCATGACCGACATCTCGGACATGGCAAAGAAGCCGTTCAGCAGAACGAGCGCGAAGACAATCAGGATCATTTCAAACACGGGCATCGTCCCCGGTTGGTGGCAGGGAGGGCGGGTG
>Ga0265296_1000458_pt1 | contig 63675 bp, 62 predicted proteins | sample MunlanPumphouse1_FD_189073 | JGI IMG/M metagenome (GOLD analysis project Ga0265296, IMG submission 189073) | Groundwater microbial communities from a municipal landfill in Southern Ontario, Canada - Pumphouse #1 | ecosystem: Environmental > Aquatic > Deep subsurface > Groundwater | place...
GGCAACACCTGTACCCATTCCGAACACAGAAGTTAAGCCTGTCAACGTTTTACATTGTACTAAGATGTGCGAACTCTCGGGAACTGTAGAAAGTCGCTATGCTCACTTATTTCAAATTATTTTTATTATAATAATTTAATCAGTATATTTTTTTCAGATAGATTTTTTTTAATAAAATAATATATACTTTGTCAATTCAGTGATCAAATCACCATAAAAAGCTGCCACAAAGAAACCTAAGGTGATGGGGATCATAAAAGGCAAACCTGGTGTAACCCAGATATCATCCTTGATCAACCCTTTTTCCGAGGCATTTTTCAATTCATTTATGACTTCTTCATCGAGTTCAACACCGCCTCGTTTGAAATAGAACTTAAATTCATTATTTATATATTCAAAATCCTCTATTAATTTAATATGGCGCTTTTGCGAAAGTTCAGAAATTTTAGTTTTATAACCTATGAATGCATACAATGGTTTATCGATGTGCAATCCCATTTTTGATAGATTATAGAACGCAAGACCAAGAGGGACAACGATCGTGAGAAGTACTGCATTCTCAAATATCCCAAAAGCAAAGAAATCGTTAAAAAAAGGCAATGGGGCATTAAGTGGAAAGACATAGCCAAATATTGTAAAATCAGGATATACTGGAAAAATAATAGATAACACGATAAGTGATTTTGCATCAGCACCGCCAAAAACTCCAAGTTGAAATAGAATATATACGAAAGCAAACGTCACTCCAGCTGAAATAAATATCCAAAATAAGTATAGTAAACCATAATTCCATATATCATATACTACGAATACAGATCCAAGCGCAAGCATTACAAGCCATAATTTATTTGACACACGTCGGGTATTGATATCTGAGAAACATGAATACAGCAAAAAAGGCATACAGAACAATATCTTCAATATATCGAGCATATTCTTTTCATTATTTTATATACATATAAAATTATGTGATTATATAGGCAAACTATTTAGATGAAAATACCAATATACACGTCCATCCTATGCCGTCGTGGCTTAGCCCGGCAAAGCGGCTGATTCGTAATCAGCAGATCGAGGGTTCAAACCCCTCCGACGGCTTATTATTTTGAAAAGTGCAAGGATGTTCTCTGCAAATGGTTTAAATAGAAAAAAAGTAATCTTATTCTTGTTTCTGGAATTATAAATCCAGAGGCAGAAGGGTACATTAAAATGGCTTATAGCGAAGATGCATTATTCAAAGCTTTATTAAAGAATAAACCGCCCCAGCAGCCGCCGAAACCTCAGGCTGCCCCGGTAAAAAAAGATATTCCAAGACCGCTTCCGGTTGAGGCAATACCAGAACCAGTCATTGAGAGGATCACTCCTCCTCTAAAAATCGACCTTGAATCTCTTATAGACTCAATAAACTGCCTGAATTCAACATTGAATCAAATACATGGGACGATAAAGACTATAATTCTCCCCATCATTGCGCTGATCCTTGTTGTTGCTATCGGGATACTGATACAATCCAAATAAGCAGTTAAAATTGGGAAGCCATTGCAAGTGAGAGCTTGATTTGTTCATTGGCATTGTTCAATACGACATTGCCATGACCAGGATACATTATCCGGACATCCAGATGCGTAAGCTTCTTTATAGATTTGATCAGCTTGTTCTGGTTTCCTCCGTAAAGGTCAGTTCTCCCGAAACTTCCATCTTCGAACACTGTGTCTCCTGAGAATAGGGTTTTTGTGGCAGCTTCATAAAGGCAAATGCCGCCGGGAGTATGGCCGGGAGTATGGATAACAACAAGCGACCCGAATGTTTCGCCACCTTTCAACAAAATATCTGGTTTGACCTCTGGCGCTTTTTTCCCGAATAACTTTGATGCTGTGGCAGTTGAGTCTTTAAGTAGTACCCCATCGTCTTTATGAATAGCAATCTTAGCTCCTGTGACTAATGCTACATCTCCTGCTCCCCCTGAATGGTCATAATGACAATGCGTGAGGATAATTGTTTTAAGTTCAGATAGCTGGATATATTTTTTAAGTTCAGATATCATTGAACTCCCGTCCATGCCAACATCTACCAGTATCGATCCGTCAAAAAGGTACGCATTAGCATCATATGGGGAATTGTTCAATTTTACGATCTTCATGGAAACTTATATATTGCATATTAATTTAAAACTTTGCAGGATAAAATTATGCAATGAAATAATCTCATGTACATAAGAATTGAACAAACAGAAAAAGCATATATAGTTAAATAACTATTAAAATGTGAAGCCAATCATTCGAAGGAGGCTTTTTAAATATGGTTACTGATCTAAAAGAGTTTGCAAAAACAGCGAAACCATCTGTTGCCGTCGTTGGCCTGGGTGGTGCCGGTTGTAATATTACAACATGGATAGCAGAAAAAGGTATCACGGGCGGCAGGATTATTGCTGCAAATACAGATGTAAATCACCTTTATGTACAAAAAGCAGATAAAGTAATTCTGCTTGGAGAAAAACTGTGTAAGGGACATGGATGCGGCGGCTACCCCGAAATGGGCGCACAGGCAACAAGAGAGAATACTGCAGAGTTAAGAGCTGAACTTGAAGGATCCAATCTTGTATTCCTTGTAGCAGGATTGGGCGGCGGAACCGGAACAGGCGCAATTCCTGTTGTAGCGGAGATAACACGCTCGCTTAATGCTCTTACTATTGGCTGCGTAACAATTCCATTCACTATCGAAATGTCAAGAAGGGAGAAAGCAAGAGAAGCAATAAAACTGCTTGCAGAATCCTGTGATTCAGTTGTTATTATAGACAACTCAAAATTAAGAGAAGTTGCGGGCAACCTTCCGTTAAAGGAAGCGCTCAATGTCGCAAATGCCCTTGTAGGCGCATTCGTGAAGAATCTTACAGATACGATCACACAACCAAGTCTTGTTAACCTTGACTATGCAGATCTTCGAGCGGTCATGGAACGAGGCGGTATTTCGTCAATTGGTATCGGTGAAGGAGATGGCGCTGAGAGGGTAATCAAAGCGGTTTCCCAGGCCATCGCTACTCCATTGCTTGATGTTACTAACTTTGACACTTGCTATGGCGTCCTTATTCATATCGTTGGAGGCGAAGACCTCACACTCGAAGAGGTAGCGGTCACCGGTGAATTGATAATGGATAAAGTCCCAAATACCAAGAGGATCATCTGGGGCGCAAAAGTTGACAATAATCTCACTGGCAAAGTCCGTGTGATGGCAGTTATGACCGGTGTTGAAAGTCCATTCATAACAGGCGCTGTCGAAAAGGTAAAAGAGGTTGCACCTGAGCCAATTCCAGTGCCCGAGCCAAAGCCTGAGCCGCCAAAACCAAAGCATGCTCCAAAGATCGAGGCTCCCAGGCCAGTACCAAAAGTGGAAGTAGAAAAGGGCAATAATTATATCTGGTATGCATTAATACTTGTTATAATACTTGTTTTGCTCTGGTATTTGACTAGATAAATTCCGGCGTAACCGGAATTTCTTTTTTTTTTAGCAAAAAAAAATTTAACGGACTCGCCGCGATTCGAACGCGGGTCTGCGGGTTCGAAGCCCGCCAGGATATCCAGGCTACCCCACGAGTCCATTGGGATTGACAATGGGTTTTATAGTTTAGCAGGTATTAAATAATAAATTTTTAATACTTTTTATTCAATTTATTAATTTCCTGTTTTAACTAATTAGCGGTGAAACGGGCATGATACTATAAAAAGGTTATATTGTATGATTGCCATCTGCGTCAGCATCCTCCCCACAACCGCCTCTATCAGCCTCTCGCTGTCCGCCTGGGAGCGCATGAGTCCGGCTTCGAGCTCATCGCAGAGGGACATGAGCTGGTCAACTCTGGCGACGATGCGGTGCGCCCAAAATGAAATTTTTCCCTGCGGGAATGCCTGCGGGCGGGAATGGTATATTTCTGCGAAGGCGCAGAGAAGCAAACCATCAAGATGCGCATACAATAGTTCCAATCATAGACAACGAAAAAAATATAGTTCAACAGGTATTAATGTTCCTTGTATGGTAATAACACTGCTTTCAGATTTCGGGGATGTATATCCTGCGTCCATGAAGGGTGTAATACTCGGTATCAACCCGGATGCAAAAATTATTGATATCTCTCATTCAATACCATGCCATGATATTCGCACAGGGGCGTTTATTTTAATGACAACTGCGAAATATTTTCCCACCGGCACAGTCCATGTCGCCGTAGTCGATCCTGATGTCGGAACGACCAGGCGTCCGATCGCGGCAAGGGCGCAATCGCCTGACGGTGATATCCATTATTTTATCGGTCCTGATAATGGTCTTATGATCCCTGCCGCAAGAAGCATAGGGAAATTTGAGGTTTATGAGATAACCAATAGGGATTTTTTCCGAAGAATCCCTTCCCACACATTTCATGGAAGAGATATTTTTGCTCCAGTTGGTGCGCATATTTCGATGGGGTCAGGGATTGAAGAAGTCGGCGCGGAGATTTTTGATTTCATTGACCTGGATTTCGGGGTTGTGATCAAGACTGAGGATTCGATCCAGGGGAAAGTCATATTCATAGATCCATTCGGAAATATTGTTACGAACATTTCTTCAGACAGCGTTGAATTGAAGGTTGGTGATATTCTTGAAATCGAGGATATCAAAGTTCCATTCCTTAACTCGTATGGATTTTGCAAAGAGGGAGAACCCCTTGCGCTAATAGGAAGCCATGGCTATCTTGAAATTGCAGTAAATCAAGGAAATGCCACACGATTTTTTTATAAAAAAATCGATGACGAGATAATTATTATACAATAATCACCGAGCGTACAGAGGACACAAAGAATTACTACAACTCTGTGATCTCTGTGTCCTAAGTAAGTATTTTATACCATTGATACATGACATGCAAAAAAAAGGAAATGATATTATGAGCATTGGAAAAGGCGATTTCATAAGAGTTTCATATACCGGAAAAACAGAAGAAGGCCGTGTTTTTGACACCACCAACGAAGATGTGGCAAAAGCGAATAACATCTATAACGAAAAAGGAAAATATGGCGGGGATGTTATCATCGTTGGCGCAATGCATACAGTTGCGGGATTAGATGAGGATCTTGTAGGAAAAGATGTTGGTTATACAGGCAGTGTGACCATGCCTCCTGAGAAAGCATTCGGAATCAGGAATCCTGAACTCATTGAAAGCATACCCGTCACCAAGTTCAAAGAAAGACCCCAGGTCGGGATGCCAGTGGAAGTGGATGGACGACCAGGATTTGTAATTAAGGTAATTGGCAGGATGACAACGGTGGATTTTAACAGGTTCCTTGCAGGCCAGACCTTAACATATGATTATGAAATAAAAGAGAAAATAGACGATAATGAAGGAAAGATCAAAGGCCTTCTTGGTTTATATATTGGAAGAGAACTGCCTGTGCAGATAAACGACAGCTCTGCCACCATTGAAATCGAACCTGAATTGACTTATAACCAGAGATGGCTCATGTCCAAGATGCAAATCGCACGTGAGATCATCAAAAATACGGATATTAGAGAAATAGCCTACATTGAGAAATATAACCAGGATATCCTCCAGGAAAAAGCACCTGAATAATTAAGGAAAAAATCAGGGAAAAAGAAAAGGTTTAACAACTTCCCACAGGATCAATACAACTACAACGACCTCTAGCATCAGAGTCAATTGTTCTGTGGAAAGTTCCCTTGCAGTATTATATAGATCCTGCAGAGAATTTATTTTGTGTTCTACAACTTTCCCAAAGTCATTTACTCGAAGAGTGTTTAGCATTTTCTGGTAAGCTGACTGGTAATACCAGTCCTGCGTAACTTTGTGAGGATTCATGAGGTCTTCGATATCATCAAGGATCACAAGACCGATCTCACTCACTTTAAAGAGAGCTTTTTCAAGCTTTCTTGGTGCCTGTGTCAGGAAATAATACCTTGAACTGCTGAGTTTTTTGATCGCTTCAAAAGCATTGCTTATCTCAGTATCGATCTTCCTGTCATATATCTGGAATAATAGCAAAAGCGATATGGCAAGTTCAAGCAATTCGCGAAGTTCCTTTATATAATCATCGCATCCTAAAATCAACACGCCTTCCGTTGAAGCAAGGAAAAGATCTTCATCGTAATACGACAGGTCATTTGCAAGTTTCTCTGTGATTTCCTTTCTATGCAGCGCCCGGATGGATGTTTCACCAGACAGGAATCTTGTAATTATCTCACCATAATGTTCTTTCAGGCCTTTCTCATCAAGTTTGGGAGTGAAATCCCGAAGCCGCAAAAGCGTGTATTTTTTCAGGTTGGGATAATATGAGATCGATTTTCCAGGATTTAGTTTTTCACGTATCTCGCTGATCTTTTTGGCGGCAAATGATTGGAAATCCAGTCCTTCGACTATAATCGTATTTGAATGAAGCGCGACAAGAATATCATGGAACAAAATCCTATCCCTTATTTCGATCTCAGTGCGAAGTATTGAAACGCCAGCGGTAAAAACATCGGTATAAATATTCGTAATGCAGGTTATTTTCTCACTTCCCGCAACGATCACTGCCATGCCTTCGGCCTGTTCAACCTCAATGGGCTTATTCCATCTTTCCGCTATTGCTTCCGAACCGATGAATTTTTTTAATTGTGTCTTGTCGAGTTCTCCCCCATGCCCGAAAGCCACAAGAATGGTAAGCTTTCCATTAAGAATTGTCAGATCGCCGTTAGCATCCATATATAAATCAAATGCTTGAAAAGTATAAAGATTTTATGAATGCAAAATCAGGGACTTCCCCGTCATCTCTCTGGGTTTTTCAATTTCCAGGATTTCAAGGAGAGTCGGAGCTATATCTGCAAGTATTCCGTTCCTGAGCCTTGCGCTGGTATCGCAAAAAAGAAAAGGCACAGGGTCGCATGTATGTGCTGTCTGGATGCCACCGGAATCGTCAAGCATCTGTTCGGCATTTCCATGATCTGCTGTCAATATCAACAATCCGCCTTCTGTGCAGACTGCTTTTTCCACTCGCCCGATGCAATTATCTATAGTTTCAACTGCAGACACAGCAGCATCAAAAACACCAGTGTGCCCAACCATATCAAGATTCGCATAATTCAGGATTATAACATCGTACTTGCCAGAGGATACTGCTTTTTCCACTTCATCAGTAACAGGATATGCGCTCATCTCAGGCTGCAAATCATAAGTCGCCACTTTCGGGGATGAGATAAGTACCCTTTCTTCTCCTTTTACGGGTGCTTCACGCCCACCATTGAAAAAGAAGGTGACATGGGCATATTTCTCGGTCTCAGCTATCCGAAGTTGCCGCAGATGTCTTTTTGACAGGATATCCGCAAGAATATTTTTCAGGGATTCCGCAGGGTAAGCAACAGGCAAATTAAATGTTTCATCATACTGTGTCATGCACACAAAATGAGTGTGCGGGTAGATCTTTCTCCTGAAGTCGCTGAAATTGTCGATCGTAAGTGCGCGCGTTATCTCGCGGGCACGGTCTGAGCGGAAATTAAAGAATATCACAGAATCATTATCTGAAATTACTGTAGCTCTTTTGTTATTTCCAGTATTTCCTGTAATTACGGTTGGAATGACAAACTCATCAGTTTCTCCTCTCGCATAGGCATTTTGTACTGCAACGGTTGCACTTTCTGAAACAGCGCCTGCCCCTATGGTCATGGCATCGTATGCTTTTTCAACCCTATCCCATCTTTTGTCCCTGTCCATGGCAAAGTACCTGCCTGAAATGGTCGCGAACTGTCCTCCAAGTTCTTCCATCTTTTTTTCAGCATCAGCGATATATGAAAGGGCACTCTTCGGGGGGACATCCCTGCCGTCTAAAAACGCGTGAACAAATACCTTCTCAAGACCGTGTTTTTTGGCCAGTTCAAGAAGCACATAAAGGTGTGTATTATGACTGTGAACGCCGCCGTCTGAAAGCAAACCTAAAAGATGCAGCGACGAATTGTTTTTTTTTGCATTCTCAATAGCCTTGATAAGTGTTACATTTCTTGAAAAATCGCCATCCATGATCGATTTTGTTATCCTTGTCAAATCCTGGTACACGATCCTTCCCGCGCCGATATTGAGGTGCCCCACTTCGGAATTTCCCATCTGTCCTTCAGGAAGACCTACAGACATGCCTGATGCTTCAAGGATCGAATGGGGATAGGTTGAAAACAGTCTGTCAAGGTTTGGTGTTTTTGCCGATAAAATAGCATTTCCTTTCTTTTTATCGCTAAGACCAAAACCGTCAAGTATAATAAGAAGAATGGGTCTTTTTTTGATGGTTGTAGATGATTTTTGAAGGGTGCTCATGTTGTTTTGGGATATAGTCAAAAACCAAACAATTACCTGACTGTTCTAACTATCTTTGCGTTATGGTATGAAAAAAATTAGCAACGAACATAACGAACTCGAACGAACTCACGCCACACGAGTTCGTTTTAGTTCGTACCAGTTCGTTGTTTTTTTCATGTTAATTTATGAAACACAGTTCATAGCCGACCACGCGGTGAAAAAACGTGCACCGCAAAGGACGCAAGAGCGCAAAGCGTTGATATGTTATCAATATTGTGCTTTTGACTTTAATAGGGTATGATAGGCAAAGATACTATTTAATATATTTCAAGCATTTTTTTCTATCATCGCATATTCAGCAAGGGTCTTATAATACTCTTTTGTAATATCTTTTGAGATAACAGAAGCTTCTTTGATCAATTCCTGATCCTTAAATTTCATGCCGATCTCCATTTCAGTTTCAACTATCTTCAACAAAACTGCCGATCTGTCAAAATCATCAACTAATTCACTTGAAATCTCTATCGCTTTATTTATAAATCCGCGACTTCGTTCATCATTCAGTGAAGCGAGTATTGAACCTGTTTCGCAGAATGCCTTAACAAGATATTCGGTTTTGCTCCCTTTGCTATTTTCCAGTATATCGATGGACTGATCCAGCATTTCAAGTGCTCTTCCCGGATCAATGCTAGCCATTGCCTGTGAAATATTGCGGTAAGCCATTGCACGATAAGTGTTCAAAGGTATCTTTTCAATAAGGTCAAGAGAATCTGAATAGATAACATCATCTTTTGTAGTGATCCCGTATTTTCCGAATCCAGTAACGATATGTGAAAGTGCCACAGAAAGGTCAAGATCATTATCGATCTTCCCGGTTAGTTTTACAGCTTCATCAAATAAAATTTTGTCTTTTCGATTCATCTTTGCGATGGCGCGGACGATTTCAAGATACGCCTTGGATGAATCATCTGTGACAAGACCTGCTATTTTTTTTGCTTCTTCAATATCCTGGAAGTCATTTGAACGCGCAGCTTCCTGGGATATTAAACCCACGATGTTCTTGTATTTTCTTGAGCGTTCTAATGGATCGCTGATAACTGCGGCAGAAGCGACAAGTTTGTCAATTCTCTTTTTAACATCGTCATTCATATTATTTTTTCCTGTTATCAAAATCAAATACCATACCGTCCTGTGCGGCAATTACTTCTACACCTGTTTTTTGCGAGATCATCTTTGCCTGGTGCTCAGGTGATGAATTCAATACCTGCAAACCAAAATGTGTCAGTATCGCTATTTTTGGCTTTATTTTACCGATTAAATCCCCCGCTTCTTCCATGTTCAGGTGGCGTATCCTTTTGTCTGTCTTCATCCTTACGACATTTATAATTAAGTAATCTATTCCAGAATATGCCTTTACAAGTTCTGGAAAATATTCTGTGTCAGGAATATATCCAAGTCGTCCCGACCGGAAAGTGTAGATCACGCCATAAGTCTCTACTGGGTGCTGATTTTCGATCGGAAACTTGATCCAGACATATTTGATCGTTGTTTCCAATCCCGGTTTTATTTCAGTGATATTAACAAATGGTCTCACATATTGAAGTACGACCGGGTCATTAGCAAAGCAATCTGATGGGGCGATCAACCTCCCCCTTGGAGTAAAACCGCCTCCTGTCATTGCTTCAGTGACCACATTTACGTCATTGGAATGGTCAATATGCCTGTGAGATAAAATAATTGCATCAAGGTCTCTTGGTCTTAATCCCAACTGGTGTATCATTACGAGGGAGCCTGGTCCCGGGTCGTTTAAAATATTCACATCATCAAGTTTAAGCCAGAATCCCCCGCTTTTGCGCAACTGGTTAAGGACTACCATTCTTCCTCCTCCAGTTCCAAGAAAAGTTACACTTGACATATAGTATTTATATTGTGTAAGTTATACAAAAGTATTTCTAACCGATATTTCACATATTAATTAATTCCTGGAAAAATGTTTTAACTTCTGCATCCATGATAACGCCTGTGAGAAAAGAATTCAGGAAACTCGTAACCAGGGATGAAGCAAAGAGAATTATCAAAAACCTTGATATAAAGCCGCATTCACAAGAAGTTGATATTGAAAATGCTTTCGGGCATATTCTTGCGCAGGATGCCATTTCGCAAGTGGATGTGCCTCCGTTTACGAGAGCCTCAATGGATGGTTACGCAGTTTGTGCGTCAGATACCTATTCAGCTCGCGAGGACAGCCCGATCAGGCTTAAACTGACAGGTTCAATACCTGCCGGGATAAATCCGGAATTGGTTCTGGAAAAAGGAGAATCTGCCGAGATCGCAACAGGGGCAGTAATGCCAGAAGGCGCGGATTCTGTGGTAATGGTTGAATATACGAATATAGATAAAGATGTTTTCATACATCGTCCCGTTTCAATTAATGAAAATGTGATGCAGGCGGGCTCGGATATCATGGCGGGTGAAAGGGTTCTGACAAAAGGAACTTATCTTGGCACGCGTGAAATCGGTGTACTTTGCGCGATCGGTAAACGCAAGATCAATATCTATGGTTTGAATGTGGGGATAATCTCAACCGGAAATGAGCTTCAGGAACCGGGTTCTGTACTCAAGGCCGGTGAGATCTATGATGTTAATTCGTTTTCGCTTTCCTGTGGAGTTAAAGAGTGTGGAGGCACCCCCGTCCGGTATGGCAAAGTAAAGGATGATGACGTGCAAATAAAGAACGCATTAAAAGAACTTGCTCAAACATGCGATATCATCATCACTTCAGGAAGCACATCTGCGGGTTCTGGCGATGTCATGTACAGGATAATTGAAGAGAATGGCGAAGTTTTTGCACACGGGATTGATATCAAGCCGGGAAAACCTGCAATTATCGGAAAGATATTTGGTAAAATTATTTTTGGGCTTCCGGGATATCCGGCATCGGCTCTTACCATCTTCAATGAATTTATGGCTCCAGTGATAAGGAAAATGACCGGGAAAAAAATAATACATAATAAAATAAAAGCAAATTTGGCTATCAGGATACGTTCAGATGGCAGAAGCCAGCTTTTACCTGTGGGACTTATAAGGGGCATAGCTTATCCCATTGAGAAAGGTTCAGGAGCTATAACCACGCTTTCCGAAGCTGATGGTTTTATCGAGATTCTCTCAACAGTTGAAATAATGGATGCGGGTGAAGATGTGCAAGTCACGCTTTACAGGGAAATGGATGATCCGGATATGTTCTTCGTGGGCAGCCAATGTTTCGGTCTTGATACTATAGCAGATCTGGCTGACCTTAAAATGCGGATAATAAATGTGGGTTCAACCGGCGGCTTAAGCGCAATTAAAAATGGCATTGCAGATATAGCTGGAGTGCACCTTTTACATGAATCCGGGGTATATAATATCCCATTTTTTGAAAAATTCGGGATAAACGATGCGGTTCTTGTCAAAGGATATCTGCGGGAGCAGGGACTGATAATCAGGCCTGACAGCAAAATACGGGAATTCGAAGATCTCATCGATGCAAGATTCATCAACAGGAATACTGGTTCTGGAACAAGAGTGATGACCGACATGTTACTAAAGGATATCGCCAGGATGCGTAACGTATCTTTTGAAGAACTCATCAATAGTATTAAGGGATATAATACAGAAGCAAAGACGCATAGCGCGGTCGCTGCTGCGGTAAAGCTTGGAAAAGCTGATGTGGGCGTGGGGATTAGAACGGCGGCTGAATTGAATGGGTTGGAGTTTATAAAAATTGCCGATGAGGAATATGATTTTGTTATCCCGAAAAGATTGATGGACAGTAAGGAGATCAGGAAATTCCTTGATGCAATTAGATCAAAAGAGTTCAGGGAAAAATTGCCATCGGGTCTTGCGGCATATGAAAGGACTGGAGAAATAGTACCGTTCGCAGTGTGAGCCTTTTTATTATCTTCTGGTATGAAAAAAAATAGCAACGAACACAACGAACTCGATACGAACTCACGCCACACGAGTTCGTTTTAGTTCGTACCAGTTCGTTGTTTTTTTAATGTTCATCTACGAACTGAAGATTCATAGCCGACTCTATGGTTGATCAAAGCGCAAACATTATTTGTTTTAAAAATCCATTAAGATTGGCGATATTAATGGATATGAAAAGGATTTTTGTTTATTTCTTTATTATTATGCTGACAGCTTTTCCGGCCTCCGCTGGTGATGTAACCCTTAACCGTTGGGTATTGAACGTTTCATTGAATGAAGATGGGATGGTAGATGAGCTAATACAGGTTGAAATAGGAAATGCGGGTTCATCACCAATTGACGGTTTTTCATTTGTGGTGCCGGCTTCCAGTGTAACTGTCATATATGATTTCGATCATACCTTTAGTTCAAAAGGCCAGGTCGTGGAGCAGCTTAAAGTCCAGAATGGAATAAAATTGATCGTGAATTTCAATTCATCATTGAACGGTGGTGAGACATGGAATGGACGTATCGGTTTTAGAGCGCAGAATTTCGCCAGGAGATCCGGGGATGATTATACAATTGAAATCCCTTTAAATAGCCCGCAAGCTATAACATCCGGGAAGACCACAAATATGATTATTTCTTCAGATGTTGATCTGCGGGGCCAGGTATTCCTCCCAAAGGGAATTGAAGTGATATCAGTAACACCAAAACCTTTCAGGATTCTTTTCCAGAACAGTCTTATGGTACCTACATGGACATCAGATACAGAAATAAACAAATATCCCATTCATTTCACAGATACTATTGATCTTAAAGGCTCATTTTCGGATATTTTGAAAAAAATAGCCGATGTGGATGAAAGGTCAAAGATCTTATCCAAACGCATAAAAGAGGCAAACATGAAGGGCCTGGATGTTGGGGAAGCGCAGATGCACCTGAAGAATGCTGAGGATTTTAATACGAATAATGCAAATTCCGCGTTATCTTCTTTCTGGACCAAAGATGAGAAATCTGCTCTTGAATTTGTAGGATATGCCGAAAAAGAACTAGACCTTGCAGAGAAGAGTTTTTCCTCCGCTGGAAAAACCCGGATAATGCCTACAGAAACGGTTATTCTGACGCCTGAAAAATCTCCTGCTCCCGGAGTGGCATACCTGGTACTTATAATACTGAGTTCTTTTATGGTTTTAAGGTCAAAGGGGCCGGAACCATAGTATTTTTTTGACCCTCTCAGCAATGTTTAAATACTTTCTTATGATAATGAGGTACTAATTAAAAGTATGCTGTAAATTATTCAGTATTGCTTTTTTTTAAGGAGATCAAAATGGTAAAAATAATGCACGCACAAACAGTTCTTACGGAAGATGATATTGAAGCGCTTAAAACAAAGACTGGTGAAAGCAGCACAAAGGATGCGATCGCCAAGGCCGTTAGTCATTATCTTGAGTGCGAGTACACAAAAGTTGAGGATATGTGGGCCAAGAAACTTGAGAAAGTAGTTAAAAGAAAACAGAAAGCAGAAGAAGAGGAGTAAAAAATTTTTACAGTCGCATTCGCCCAACAACGAAAAATTGGACATGCGAATCGACTGCACCATATATCATATCTTTTCGAACGCTGTTTGCAAGGCGCACAGCACGTGAAAGTTGCTGCAGCGAAAAGATATGGTCATGCTCTATGGCATGAATAAGATAATCAGAGTGTGGCAGCTTTTCCAGATATTCGATTTTCTTATATACCCTGAAGTGTGTCCCGAATTTGAAGCCGGTTTTTGGCACAAGCCCGTTGTTTCTCAGATTTTCATAAACCGCATATTTCACCATGAAATTAGATTCTATTTTCGATGCTATTGTTGAAAAATCAGTATAATCCAGCTTCAATTTGTCCCTGTCTTCAATTTCCAGTACACCATTTTTCAATAGATAACATGATTCTACCAGTGATAATTGTAGATGTCCTTCATCCATTGGTTTTCCAAAAAATCCCTGTCTTTGGAGGTCAGCAGAAGCCTCTGGATCCCATACCATAACCCTGTCTTCAAGCAGGCTTGCTGTTGGCAGTTTTTTTTCCGAATCTAATTTATATGTTCCGTTTGGAACGGTTTTTTTTACTTCATAATAGGTTAAGTCGCTGTCTTCATCCACTATCGCAAGAACTAAACGCTTTTTTAAGTTTTCAACTGTCCCAAGATGCGTTATTATGGCCGAAAGTAATAGCGGTATCCTTTCAGATGTAACATGTATAAAAAATTCAGCTGGTGTCTTTCCGGGATGCCCACCCCGTGGATATACACGAAAGCCGGTGACTGCAGGCTGGACATAATAGCCGCGTTCTCTTAAGTCTTTATAGACAATATAATACAACTCAAAATTTTTTAAAAGGGATGAAGCTTTCAAGAAAAAATCTTTAAAATCCAGATCATTCCCTTTGTATTCAACAATTATTTTTCCCATGTAAATAAGGTAAGCGCTCTCGGTAAGGGAAACTTCAAGCGTATCACCTTTTGGTCGTCCGTAAAAGCTCCTGTTATGCAATTCTTCGATCGCAAGTTTGTCGAATATTACAACATCATCAGTTAATTTTCCTTTTAGTGTCATAAGGTTCCATATAATCAATTTTCATCAAATTCTATTTGTCCGCCGGCGCAAAGATGGAACATTTCGATCGTTCCTGCCTTCATTTCAATAATATACTTGATATCTTCCATCGCTTTATATCCGACCCATGGTCTTAATCGGGACAAACCCATGATTTTCTTATCCTCATTTAAGAATATTACATCGATAGGGAAAAATACAAAAAGCATATGAATGCTTATCTGTGATGGTTTTTTCAATATGAATATCATCGAATGATCATACTTGATACATTTGCGAAACATCAAACCCAATGCATGCTGAAATGTTGTTCGTGCGAATTCAATATTCGTTGCTATCATTACACCATTATATTTTAATACGGGAAGCATCAAGTAGCTATATAACAATCTTGTGTAATATAACAATGGAGGTATTAATCCAATAAATGAGTTCAGAAATGTGTGCTGTATGCGGTTTGCCAACAGAACTTTGCATATGTGAAGAAGTGGCAAAAGAACAACAGAGAATAGTTGTAAAGATAGATACTCGGAAATATAAAAAAGAAGTGACTGTGATTGAAGGTCTTAACCCGAACGAGATCAATTTGCAGGAATTGACATCATATTTGAAGTCAAAATTCGCATGCGGTGGAACAATTAAAGATAATGTTATCGAACTTCAGGGTAATCATAAAAGCAGAATGAAAGAAGTTCTAATTAAAAAAGGATTTTTACCGGAACAAATAAAGGTATAAATTATTTTGGGGTGTAAGTGGGTGTTTGTATAGTATCAATACTATCGGATAACTCAGTTTTTTTAATTTTTAAATATTAAATTATTTTTGTACTTTGATGCTCTAGCGAAATCCTTTTAAATCTTAATGTGCTAATTATGATTATAGTGATAATATCGGGGAATCAGAAATGAAACTAATAAGTGCTATAAAGATCATCGAAGAGCGCGAAAGAAGAAAACGAAAAGATGATAAAGAGATGCACAGACAGAGATTGCCTTTTGGAAATAAAATCGTTAATAACCGGAATCAGAACATTGCATTTATCCAGGGATCATACGATCAGAGAAATCTTGTTCATGTGCAGTCCATTTTACCACAAGACGATATTATTGCACTGAAGGAGAAAACCAAAGAAGCGCATATAAAAGAAGCAATTTCAAAAGCAGTGTACTTTTATTTGCATGCCACGGATCAAGAATGAAATATTTCGGGAATCAAAAAAGTAAAACCAGGAAGTAAATAAACTTCCTGATATGTTGCATTATTTATTGTGGTTTATCAAGGAGTTTTGTCTTAGTCAACAATCTGCCATCCTTTGCATGGGGCTTCCTGAGAACTGAGTCATTTGCCTTTTCCAACTCGCGAGCTTCATCAGCAAGCTTAGCTGCTGCGCGCATGGCTTCATGTCCCGCGGCTGCGGCTGTAGCTACCTGATCTACTTCCTTTAATACAAAGCATGCCTGGAAGTCGATTTCTGCTACCTTTGTGGCTATGTGCAGGGCTGCAATTGCCTTTGCTTTTGCGTACGGATTAGAAAATCCTGCGCTTTCAACACATTTTTCAGGTTTTGCAAGGATCTTGGGGAGCACAAGTGGTTTTGTACCTGCTGCTACCTGGTCGATTACCTTATCGATCTCAGTCTGGACAAGCCTTATTGCGCCGCATATTGCCAATACCTTTAAAGCATCGGTATTGAAGTTTGCCATCTCAACGCAGTCAAGGAACTCCCTTTTTGCGCCGATCAACGGATCAACTGGAAGTATTATATATCCAAAGCCTGCCTGTTCGATCTTTTCCCTGTCCTCTTTCTTCGTCGGGCCATCTGAGACCACGATCGTTGGTGTGTCTTTCCAGATATCGCGTGCTGCTGTTGGGCCCGGTGCACTCGAATTAGGGCTGATCAGAACCACGAAGTCAGGTGCCCAGTTCTTGAAAGATGCCGTTTCTGCCGCTTCATCCTTACCCATCTTTGCTCCTGTTCCGAAAACACGTACTGCAATTCCCTCTCTTGCTGCAATCTCATCAAGTAATAAATCTATCACCTGTGAGGTTCCCAAATTTCCAAGTTTTATAAATCCTACTTTAACGACCATATTTGATCACAATAGTGAAAATCGTCAGGGTTATTTATAAGGTTTTTGAAATTGTTCTGATATTTTCGGCGGCGCGCCGAAAATATACACGTGGGTGTGAACTTCAAAAGAATGTATAAATGTCCGCAAATCAATAAATCAAATACTGATTATGACCAACCCCGACTCCATCCTGGAAATAAGCACCGGAAGCCATTCAAAGCTTTATGAGACAAAAGGAAACGAATGGAAGCTCTTCGTAGGCATAGACATCAACATGAACCTGTGCAAACAGGCAAAGATACAGGGGCTTGAGGTGGTATGCTGCGATGCCTTCAACCTCCCCTTCAAACCCAAATCATTCCAGGAGGTTTATATCCAGTGCTTTACTGCTCTTCTTGAAAAAGATGCCCTCTCGGATGCTTTCCAGAAAAGCAATTATGATGAGTTCTGCGAATTTATGGGCAAGGAAATAGATTATGCCTGGCAAGTCATAGACCCGTTCTATGAGCTTTTGCTTGAGTGCAAACAGGTCAGCAAACACATAATATGTCTTCCCTCATGCGAACAGGAGATGAATAAGTATCTTGTGAACGCAGTCAAGAACCTGCCCAGCGTAACGGTCGATGTTGATAACCCGAAAAATTGGGGTGGGAAGGAAAAAGGCTGTGTAATGTATCTGGATATTGATTGCACGATATACGTTTAATTACCAACATAATTACAAACATTTTTAGTAAACTAAAATAATCTGAATCCTATGGTAAGAGTCCTTGCTACTGGAACTTTTGATATACTGCACCCAGGCCACTTGCTTTATCTGTCTGAGGCAAGAGCTCTTGGCGATGAGCTTTATGTTATTGTGGCGCGTGACTCCATGATTAAGCACAAACAAAAACCCATCGTGCCTGAAGAGCAAAGGCTGGAGATGGTCCAGACGCTTCGTGTCGTGGATAAGGCAATGCTTGGAAGCAAGATCGATATATTTGAGCCGCTTCGCGAAATAAGACCCGATATTATAGCGCTGGGGCCAAATCAGTTTTTCAAGGAAAAGGATCTTGAGGAACAATTGAGAGTTCATGGGCTAGAGGCAAAGGTTGTAAGGATCAAATCATTCAGGCAATGTGAACTGTGCAGCAGCGCGGCGATAATGCGAAAAGTGATTGAACGTTGCAGGAAAGAATAATCAGTGGAAATTAACAACGAACTCACGAAGACCGGAGTTCGTTTCAGTTCGTACAAGTTCGTTGTTGACGTTTTTTTGGTTTTGATTTTTAGCTATCTTATCCGATTTACCTTGGGCTCAAATATCTCAAATCCGTGCATATCCGCACAATCATCCAGCCCCCTCATGATCCCAATAATAGAGTCAATATCTTGCGTCTTGTTTATTTCCACACGAACCTTTTTCACATTTTCCATCCCCTTTATGAACCACATGGCATTGAGCTTCAGATCATTGAACGAAAGCATATCATAATTCCGGCGCATTGCCACATACTCGAAAAAATCCCCTAATCGTTCACATTTTTCCTGTTCTGGTAATATTTCCCCTGTATCAAGATAATGAGATATTCTCCTGAAAATATAGGGATTCCCGATAGCAGCACGCCCGATCATAAGCCCATCACAACCCGTATATTCAAGGACGTTACTTGCACTTTTCTCATCACAAATATCCCCGTTGGCTATAACGGGAATGGAAAGCTCCTTTTTAATGCCTTTTATAAAATCAAGATCGGATTTTCCGGAATAACCTTGTTTCTGTGTCCTTCCGTGAACTGTGATGGCATAAGCTCCTGCTTTCTCAATGATCCGCGCGATTTTCAAAGTCTCGCCAAAGTCTGGCAAAATTCTCATTTTTGCTGTGAGCGGCACCTCAAGTGTTTGCGATAGTTGTTCTATGATCTTACCGATCAATTCAGGTTTTCTTAGAAGTCCTGAACCGCATCCGTTTTTTATGATCTCCTGGGCTGGGCAGCCAAAATTGACATCAATAAGTTCGGGTCTATATCTTTCCTGCAAGAAATATGCCGAACGTGCCAGGTTTTCAGGCACAGATCCCATCAATTGTATCCCCATCGGTCTTTCATCGGCGCAGGTAAATCCCCGTTCTATACTTTTTGGGTTCTGTCGCACCACTGCTTCGGAAGATGTCATCTCCGAAATAACAAGAGATACTCCATACTTCTTGCATAGTAGCCGAAACGGCAGGTTTGTTACACCTGACATCGGCGCAAGAACAAGATTTCCTTTTAATTTCAGGTTTCCGATTGTTAAGGGACGCATATGTTTTTTCTTCAGGGGGAGTCTAAAAAATGATCAAATGCCACAATCCATCGATTTTTGCATATTATTTTTTCATTATTTTTTATTTTCTCTTTTAGCTCTTTTAAATCAATTGTTAGATGTTTTAAATCCCATTGGCGAATCACTCTTTTGTTAAAAAAATCGTTTAAAGTGTTATTATGAGAAATTACAATTTTATTGTATTTTTCATCATGTAATTTACTTATTGGATATCTCTGTGCTTTAATTCCTTTTTTTTCAAGTACCTCAAGAAATAAACGATTAAGATCATTTTGAATGGCATCATCTGATAATGTCATTTCTTTGTATTTTTCTTTAATATGTTGTCTGACTTGATCATAAACAATTTCTGTTCCCTGTAAAAATGAATCTAAAAATAATGCGCGTATTATAGATTCTCTATTTTCACCTTTATCAAAATCATATAATATCCACCAATCATTTTCATGATCACATCTTGGACACAGATAAACTGAAAATTCTTCCGGATATTTATCTAATTTATTTGTATCATTTATTTTTTCATTGCATTTTATACAATGTTTTTCATCATTTTCTTTGTTTGTTTCTGTCATATAATATCCTCCCATCTATTCTTTAAAAGTGAGTATCCAAATGATTTATATTTGTTCTATATATGATCTTCAAATGTTAATAACTGCTTAAGAAACATAGCGGAAATTCTGTTTTTTGTTTCACTTTTGAAGTCAGTTTTTTCCAAAGTTGTTATTATAATCTTAATATAACTTTCAAATATTTCACGTATTATTTTGTCTTTATTTTTATAAATATCATATGAAGGGTTTTCTAATGTTTTTTCAATTTCATTAAAAGATTCCAATGCATACCGAATCGATTCCGTTACCTTTTTCTCATCAACAGTTTCCAGCCAGTTCTTGATGGTATTTTCAATTAAATTTTTAATTATTCTATCCTGTATTTCGTAATATTCCTGTTTTTCTTCTTGTTCGCGTAATTTTTTCCGGAATTCTTCTATAGTACTTAAACAATCCACACCTTTTTGTATCGCTATAGTGATTGATTTTAATTCATTTTTTTCACGATATTCTTTTAGTTGATCAAAGGTGCTTTTGGATATTTTTATTGTAACAAACTCGGCAGACATGTAATACCAATATAAACATTCATAGTATAAAAATGTAATTAGGTGTAAATAATAACACTTAAATAGTAAAAAGAAGAATAATTAATTGAAGTACATGTAGGGAAAAAGATGGTAAATGTTTACGAAAACTTTGAATATACTATCGAAAAGGCAAGATGCTTATTAGACCTTTTAGTACTTAAAAAGTTCAGGGATGAAATTGTGAACGGCGCGGATGAGAATTTTGTAGATGAAGTTAGAGAAGGACTAAAAAATAATTTTCCTTTATTGCAAGGTCCACCCATAATATTACCTGGATTAAATATACAATCACCTACTGTTGTAATAGACTTCATCATTAATATTTTTAGAAAAACAATTAAGCCACAAATAGATAAACACTTAGATATCAACACCCAAACATTCCAACAGCAAGCCGTAGTAATAGCAGTTACGGCCTTAGAGTCGTATTTACGAGATCGTTATATTATTGAAAAATACAAAAATAAATCAAATGAAGAGATTGAAAAAAGAATTTTAGAATTTAAAAAAGTTTGTCAAAGTCCAGAGTTTATAACAAAAATGTATAAAGAGTTGGGGATAGAAGATGTTTTGAATCTTACAGGAAACAAAGAAAACATAATAAAAATTATACAGATTCGCCACATAATTGTTCATAGAGGAGGGGAAATTAATGTTCAATTATGTGATAAACTTGGTATACCAAAAAGGGAATGGTTAGGTAAGAATATTCAAGATTTTTTTGAAAATGACGTCGATTTTGTAAATGAAAGCATAAATCGAATCGAAAATTTTGTGAAACAATTGGATAAAACAAAATTATCTGGAAGAGTAGTAGTAAAATGATTGATAAGACAATTTATGATCTATGATCTATGTGGGATCAGATGATAAGGCACAATAAAGGAGATTTAATGACTTCTACTCAAAAAGCAAAAAGGCAAATCTCAAATATAAAAGTAGTCTGCGTGCTTCTATTGATGCTATCTTCAATACCAGTGGGATCTGCGAGTTCAACTATGAGTGTTTTTACTGCCACGCCTCCTACAATCGATGGCCAAGTAACAGGAAATGAATGGGATAATGCTGCCAGTATCCCATTAGGACATGGCTCAATGTTGGTGAAAAACGATAACTCATACCTTTACCTTTTGGTAGATCTCACTGGAGATACCACTAACGATCCACCCGGCACGACACAATCTGAATTGGGGGATTTCTTCTCGCTTGATTTCGATGTAAATCTTGATAAAGCAATAACTTCCAACGTGGATTTAAGTTATGGTTCAACTTGGGGTGAATATAAATTAAGCAAATCATATCACCTCGGCCCTGGCGTATGGACAACTATTTCTAGCACTACCTCACAACTCGGTGTAGGCTTTGGCCCTTCCATGAACTCGGTAACATCACACCGCATTTGGGAGTTTGCCATCAGCCGCCAGGAAATACTGGCACAAAGCATAGTGAGAATAGGCTTGAGAACTTATTCACAAACTCCAAGCTTTGACGACAGCCTACCACCAAATTTCGAGAACGATTTCTCTAACTTAATAGAGATTTCCCTTGCTACAACACCAACATCTACACCAACCCCGACACCTATGCCAACAACTACACCTGATATAGGTTATATTTATGTTTGGTCAAGTCCTGCGGGGGGAAACATATACGTTGATGGAAATAATAAAGGGATAACAGATAGCAGCCAGTATCTTCTCATATCTACAACAACTGGTTATCATACTGTTGAAATATCCAAAGCGGGATATGATAAATACTCAACTTCTGTATACGTCTCCTCTGTTAACTATCCCTCTGTAAATGCCTACTTAACTCCACAACCTACACCCACCCCAACGACTACGCCTGATATAGGTTATATTTATGTTTGGTCAAGTCCTGCAGGAGGAAGCATATACGTTGATGGAAATAATAAAGGGATAACAGATAGCAGCCAGTATCTTCTCATATCTACCACACCTGGATATCATACTATTGAAATATCAAAAGCTGGATATGAAAAATACTCAACATCAGTATATGTTTACTATGGTCAATATTACTACGTAAATCCCTACTTAACTCCAATACAAACACAAACTCCTACATCTACACCCACCCCAACAAAAACTTCAACCGCTACTCCAACTCCACAACCTACACCCACTCCAACGACTACGCCTGATATAGGTTATATTTATGTTTGGTCAAGTCCTGCAGGAGGAAGCATATACGTTGATGGAATATATAAGGGAACGACAGATAGCAGTCAATATGTTTTTATATCTACGACAATCGGTTATCATACTGTTGAAATATCCAAAACGGGATATGAGAAATATTCTGAGTCTGCTTATGTCTATCCATATGCTACAGTAACTGCCTACTTAACTCCAACGCCTACTCCAATACAAACACAAATTCCTACACCTACACCCACCACAACGACTACACCTGATATAGGTTATATTTATGTTTGGTCAAGTCCTGCGGGAGGAAGCATATACGTTGATGGAAATAATAAAGGGATAACAGATAGCAGCCAGTATCTTGCAATATCTACAACAACTGGTAATCATACTGTTGAAATATCCAAAGCTGGATATGATAAACACTCAACTTCTGTATACGTCTCCTCTGGTCAATATCCATCTGTAAATGCCTACTTAACTCCAACACCCATATCAACCCCTACCCCCATAGAAACCTCAACCGCTACTCCAACATCACAAACTACACCTACACCAACCCCAACGACTCCACCTGATATAGGTTATATTTATGTTTGGTCAAGTCCTGCAGGAGGAAGTATATACGTTGATGGAAATAATAAAGGGATAACAGATAGCAGCCAGTATCTTCTCATATCTACAACAACTGGTAATCATACTGTTGAAATATCCAAAGCGGAATATGATAAATACTCAACTTCTGTATACGTCTCCTCTAGTCAATATCCCGCTGTTAATGCCTACTTAACTCCAACTCCCATATCAACCCCTACCCCAACAGATGCCCCTCCTAAATTATCTGAATTTCAAGAACAAATTGACTGGATGCTGGTGAGCGAAATCCTTGCAATAGTCTTAATCAGTGTAATTATCTTGCTTTTGTATAAGCTGAAGGAGAGGGCACCAAAAGCCCCTCCAAAAACGACACCTGAAATCAAACCACCCCAAAAATACAAAACTTCAAGTATTATATTGATATTACTTTTGATTGTATTGGGTGCAATTGGCTACACAGTTTATCAAAAATACTCTCCATTATCTGAATTAGCAAACTGTGGCAATAACTGCATTGATTACAAAAAGGTGCAAATGGCACAATACGAAACATCAGTTCCAGACATTAAAATTACTAATGCAGATACAGACAAATTGATAATGGACATACCTATAATCATTCGTAATCCATCAGCAAAAGACACGGAAACCATAAAAATTGATTTTGATGTGTCTATGGAGGGAAAACATCTAACCAAAGGCACAATTCCAGCCTATGAGTTGCCAGCAAAGCAAAACACCACCATTTTGATTAAAGATGTTGTAATAAAGTACGAGGAGCTTGGAGAGGTTCTTCAGACAGTAGCGGCAAGGCATGGGGCAGATATGGTTATAGAAGGAAAAGCAAACATTTCGATGACCACTGATTTGCTAATATATTTCCCGATTGAGTTGTTTTCTATAAACATTTACACTTTCACAATTCCAATTCAAATTGAATCAGAAATTCCAGTTGATATGTTTAAGCAAAAAGATGAGGCGAAGAAGCAAATCGATGAAAAAGTAAAGACAGCTATAACAGAAGTACAAGAAAAAATTAAGGGAACACTTTCAGTCTTGACATCTACCGAGCAGGAAAGTGCCTCTTATATTGCGCAGCATTCAAGCGACTACGATGGCAAAACTATAACAGTCGATGGACAGGTAATAATATCTCCAAATCCTGGAAATTACATAATAGACGGTGGGAGTGGAATTAAGATAGAGGGACTTTCAGGTATAGGCGATGGATTCTATAAGATGACTGGCATTTATAACGCAGAGAAAAACACGCTTGCAGTCCAAAACTCACAGAAGTTGGAAGGTAATCTTGCATCAGTCGAAGAAGGGATTAAATTACCTAATCCCTTTGTTGCTGTCAAAGTTCAGGGTCTTGCTGCATCTCCACCAGCATTTGTAGAAAATAAACTCAATTCATACATTGCTGTTCCCGGTTCTCCGATTGAAGAGATTCATACTTATGTGATATACAATAAAGAAGGGCTGTATCTGATTGTGAATCCTCATAAAAGCCCTCAGCTTAACTTTTCAGAGGCTACAGTTACTGGAACGTTGATTAAAACACCCCCAGATAAACTTCAACTCGGTAAAGATTTCCTGCCAGCCGATTTCAAAGGAATTATTATCGCAAATGAAATCATGCAAGTTAATCCAATTCCAGCTACAGTCAAAGAAATTAATCAAAATCCAGAAAATTATGCTTTCAGAAGAGTGATCATTGGTGGAATTTATGTTACTGGCTCAAGCAAATTAGGCTATGGGAAAGAAACGGTAAAAGAAGACCTCAGAATACATTTGGGCGCCGGTCTAATGGGTGACGAGTTCTTACCAGAGGATAATAATAAACTGATTATGTCAATAGATCCTGTTAATACCGATTGGCAGATTAGAAAAGGGAAGGTAACTGGAACTGTTATTTACCCAACAAAAGAAATAGTGAAATACTTTGCTCAAAAGGGTATAGATGAAGTCAAAGAACTTAAACCAGTGCTGATTGTTGAAAGTATTTCAGAAGATTTAGTGTCGGTTAGCATTGAAGACTTAATTACTGATTTGACTAAAAATAGCGGTCAGAAATATAATGGGAAAGTAGTGAATATCACAGGATATGCGCTTGGCGCTAACGTTCCAGTAAAAGAAGTTGCTGAAAAGGTAGCTCGTGCTTTTAATCCAGGACTTGGAGAAGTGGTTAAAATGATACCTGCTGATGTGAATGTCCAGGGGACTGCAATTGCCGACAGTCCGACTCCAATAATGGGTCAACTGCCGCTTGCAGGATTAAACAGTGAGTTGATTGAGAAAACGCAATTAATAGCTGGCAAATACAATTTCAAAGTGGTAGTTACCATGATTGATAATAAGCCAATGCTCTTTTTGGTAAATAAAGAAGAACTGCCTTTCACATTTCCAACAGCGATCCCTACTGTTAATGTAATTCCTGCAGCTACCCTGACTTTACCAACTTCAGCACCGACACCTTCTTTACCAACTCCAATTGCTACACCAACGCTACCACTTCCTACACCTACCTTGCCCGGATCTCCATAAAAATTATTAAAATTATATAACCTGATAAACTAAAATGAATAGTTCATACCCTGATTGCGGAATGGTGTTCTGAATGCAAAATCTTATAGCATATTTTAAGATAGAAAATAAGTCATTTGTTAGATGTGAAAATAAAAAATGTCAAAAAAATGTCGATAAAGGTTACATAGATGTGAGTATTCTCAACCTAACTAAAAAGTGCCCTCTAATAAAAATAATTTTACCATGCTGTAAATCAGAAGCTATGATTCAGAGTGTAAGGTTTTTACCTATAAACAGGCAGACTCCTAAAAAAATGAGGGGGGTTATATGACTTCGCTGGAAGATAATATTGAAAAGCATAAAAAACACGGTCTTATACTGGTGTGATGAAAAAGGGTCAAGTAGCACAATAAATTAGTTCCATTTTTGTTCCATAGACAAAGACAAATAAATCATTTGTTAAATGTGAAAATAAAAATATATCCATTCGTAAACTATATATATTATGTTCGCCTATATACGAACTAGTGGGCAGATCTTTTTTGAACCACCACACAATCTGCCCACAACTCCTATATTTTCTTTAATTATTTGATCGACGCATCCTTTTTCTGTATCTGTGCAACTTTATTTTCAAATTCAGGATTCCTGGTTGCATTAAGATGCAGCCCTACATCTTCAAATGAATAACCCAGCGCCAGCCCAAGCAACTGGCTGTAATGAACCACAGGAATATTGAATACTTTTCCAGATTTTGCCAGTTCTACCTGGCCGCTGTCATACTGCAAATGGCAGAAGGGGCATGCTTCCACGATGCAGTCAACACCTGCTTTTTTTATTCGCTGGAGCTTGTATTCGGTCATCTTGAGCGAAGTTTCAAGCATTGCAGACCGCACACCTCCGCCAGCGCCGCAGCAGCTGTTCTTCCCTTCATACGGGACGCTTATAGCACCTGTTGCTTCAACTAGCCCGTCAAAAAAAAGGGGATATTCTGCGTCCCCCAGTTTCCTTTCTTTCGTGGGTTTGAGAAGATGACATCCGTAATGCACAGCGACCCTGAGTTTAAGAGGTCTCTCGATCATCTGGTCGATTTTTTCTGTTCCTATTTCCTTGTCCAGGAATTCTATTATGTGCCTTACTTCAATAGTGCCCTTATACTGTTTACCTATTTTTTTGAGATGATCATTTACTTTCACCCGTTGCAAGCTATCGTTTTTCAAAATATTGTTCGCATCCATCAACGAACTGAAACATCCGTTACAGATCGTCAGCAGATCGGTTTTTTTCTCTTCACCCAGAACAATGTTCCTTGATGCTAGCGTAAGCCATGTTGTCTGGTCAAAAGACCTAAAAACCCCAGGCGCAGGGCAGCATGAAGCCTCCTTTAGCTCACTCCATTTTATTCCCAGCCTGTCAAGTACAAGTTTTGTGGCTTTTTCTATGCCAGGGTAACGGTTAGGGATGAGACATCCAAGATAAAGAGAGAATTCTTTCATTCGTGTATCAGCTCATTAAAACCGGTTGATTCAAGGAGTTTTTTTACATCCTTTAGCGCTTTTGGGTACTTACGGACTGTTTCCGGCTCAGAAAGCCCGATTTTTTCCCTTATTATGATATGGATTTCATCGATAGGAACTGCATGTCCTGTTTCTATGAGGAAATTGCACACAGCCCTGTGCGCCGGCAGGATATGCCCTTTTTTCACAGCTTCTGCACGAAGGGATAATATGGCATCTGTGACATTTATTCCGCGCGGGCATCGTTCCTGACAGTTATAGCATGTTGTGCACATCCAGAGGTCAAGCTGGTCTGAAATGTCTTTTTTTATTGAATCTTTAATAATTCTTCTCACATTGAGGCTTGTGTACTTTCCTGAGGGACAGCTTCCCGTACATGCGCCGCACTGGAAGCATGTGAGTATGTCGGAATTTTTCATTGAGGGATTTATGTGGGTGATTGTATTTAAGGCTTAAAGTAATATACACACGTTTGATGGTGATCACTTGACTAAGAAAATCGATTGGTACGATGAATTCGTGGACATGAATTACACGCCTGCAAAAGATGACCTGGTATGTTTGTATTATTTTGAAGCCTCAAAAGGGATCACAGAAAAAGAGGCGGCAGGAAGAATTGCATCCGAGAGTTCGGCAGGAACATGGACGACCCTTTATGACCTGCCGGAAAGAGTTGAAAAAATTAAAGCCCGTGCATTCGAATTTAATGGCAAGTATGTAAAGATCGCTTATCCCACCGATCTCTGGGAGCCTGGAAATGCGCCCCAGCTCTTAAGCGGGATAGCCGGGAATATTTTTGGAATGAAGGCTCTTAAAAATCTGCGCCTTTTGGATGTATCTTTACCCCAAAACTATATCCGGTCTTTTAAGGGACCTAACCATGGCATTGCCGGGATCAGGTCCTTATTGAAGATAAAAGAACGACCTATAACAGGCGCAGTCCCAAAACCAAAGATCGGATTCAGCGCAGCCGAACATGCCGACGTGGCATATGAAACATGGATGGGCGGCTTTGATCTTGTGAAGGATGATGAGAACCTGACTTCTACTTCTTTTAACCGTTTTGAAGACCGACTTTCGCGAATGGCAAAACTCAGGGACAAAGCCGAAAAAGAAACCGGCGAACAAAAAGATGCACTTCTGAATATTACGGGTGAAACAAGAGAAATGATCCGAAAAGCAAAATTACTTCATGATTCAGGCTGGAGGTTTGCCATGATCGATGTTGTCACATGCGGGACAGCTTCTGTCCAGACAATGAGGGATGAATGTAGCGACCTTGGTTTAGCCATACATGCTCACCGTGCTATGCATGCTGCTTTTGACAGGAATCCAAAGCATGGGTTGACCATGTATTTCCTTGCCAAACTCATGCGATTAATAGGCGTTGATGAAATACATTGCGGTACAGCGATAGGAAAACTTGTGGGGAGCAAAAAAGAAGTCGCAGGGATAGCAAGCGTGCTTCGGGACTCAAAAATCAAATCGGGCGATATGCTCTCACAGGACTGGGGTAAAATTAAACCCGCACTTCCCGTATCCTCTGGCGGGCTTCATCCAGGTCTTATTCCATCGGTGATGAAAATCCTGGGAAATGATTGCACATTGCTTGTGAGCGGCGGCATTCATGGGCACCCGGAAGGAACAAGAGCGGGAGCAAAAGCTGTGATGCAGGCAATTGAAGCGACAATGGAAAACATAGACCTTGATGAATATGCAAAAAAGAACCGTGAGTTAAAACAGGCTCTTGGAAAGTGGGAATATCACAGGCCAAAATGAACCTTTTATTCCCCAAGGACCTTTTTTATCTTTTCAGAAGCTTTTATCATTTCGGTAAGTACTAATCCAAGACTTGCATCCTGTCTGGTCATAACAAAAAGCAATGCTTTTGGTCCTGCTCGGATAATGTTGATAGTATTAAAAGACCGTCCCTGCTTGCGATCGCTGCTGCTTCGATCCCTCCTGCCTTGCTAATTTCTTTAAGTATTACTTCTATCATTTCTATTGTCGGGGTTTCATTCATATTGAAAACGCCTTCTGCAATTAATTTCGTATTGCAATTAACAATATGTGCATTCATACTATATATAAGTGTGCAAAAGTGTAACAGTTGCACAATAGCAGTTCAACAGGAAGAGTAGATCAAGGAATAGTTTTTTAAAAGTTGGTGCTATTTGGTCAGCGGCACCGCCCTGTCGTCGATTTGGAGGGCGTGCACGAATGAGGGGGAGGCAAGTGTGGCGCAGATTTCTAATCCAAAATCATCAGTCTGGGATTAAGAAATATGATCTGCCTGCTCTGCACAGTTATTCAAAAAGTTATAAATTTTTCATGTTTTTGAGATTAGTTTGAATCGAACACGGATGACACGTATTTTCACTGATCCAGGTGAAACCAATGTCATTTAACTATTTTGTTCTAGTAATTTCTCTTGCAACCACAAATTTAAAAGAGTGTCGGGTGATACACCGTGACGCCTGGCAAATTCCTGAACCTTTGCAGATAAATTATTGTCAACAGCATAATATGTAACTTCGGATTTAATATCAACTTCAAATTCGGCTGGTTTTGTTTCTTCCCAGTTCTCAGCGATGTCGTGCTTATCCCAGTATTCACCAATTTCTTTGTAGCTCTGTGCTTTTGATACTGAATTTTTATTTTTGCTCAAGCTTTTCGATAATATTTTCATACCAGATAAGACCAATGATTTTCAATATATATCCTTCTCTTTTTAATTACTTAAATCCTCCCCAAGTATTTTTCCCTTTATCTTCAATTTTTCTATTTTTCAATAGCGGCGCCGACCTGTCGTCGATTCGGAGGGCGCGAGCACGAATGGGGGGCGGTGGTGTTTAGGGGCGTCTTTTATTATCAGCGATTTATCTTAATTAAGGCTTCTGTTCCTCTTTATGTTCCTCCACCTCTTCCAGCGTCACCTGCATCGGCGCCTTCTCCTCCTCAGCCACTTCCTCCTTTGGCGCTCCCTCCTCTTTCGCAAGCGTAGCCACGCCAACGACCTTGTCCTTCTCACCGACATTCATTATCTTGACACCCTGCGTATTCCTTCCCTGCACACGAATTCCGCTTGCAGGAACGCGGATGATAATGCCGTTTGAAGTCGTGATCATTATCTCTTCATCCTCACGGACAGTCCTGATATCAACCACATTTCCGTTCCTGATATTGACATCGATGGTGATAACGCCCTGTCCTCCGCGGTTGCTTGTGCGATATTCATCAAAGGTGGTGCGTTTGCCGAAACCGTTCTCGGTAACAGTAAGAAGCGTTGCGCCTTCCTCGACAACTGCCATGCTCACAACTTCATCTTCGCCTACAAGCCGGACACCTCGCACCCCATAAGCGCTGCGCCCCATGTCGCGGACATCGTTTTCCTCGAATCTGATGGCCTTTCCATGCTTTGTGCCAATTATCATTTCCTTGGTCCCATCTGTGAGCTTTACAGATACAAGTTTATCTCCTTCATCAAGAGAGATGGCAATTATCCCAGTCTTTCGGACATTTGAAAAATCAGTAAGCTGCGTTTTCTTGGCAGTTCCTTTTTTCGTGACCATCAACAGGAAGTGATTCTCATCGAACTTGCTGATCGGAATATATGCGTTGATCTTCTCACCCGGTTCCAGCTGCAGCAAGTTGACAATAGCAGTGCCCCGCGCCTGTCTTCCTGCCTCAGGTATCCCATATACTTTCAACCAGTAAACTTTGCCTTTATCGGTAAAGAAAAGGAGGTAATCATGGGTATTCCCGATAAAGAGGTCGCTTACGAAATCCTCTTCCTTGGTTTCCATGCCCATGACACCCTTCCCGCCGCGGCGCTGCTGCTTATATGCATCCACAGCTATGCGTTTGATGTAACCACTATTTGTTATCGTAATGACATCGTCTTCTTTCGGGATTAAATCTTCAGTAACAAGTTCTCCGGTACTATCAATGATCTCGGTTTTTCTTTTATTAGAAAAACGGGCTTTGATGTCTGCAAGTTCTTCTTTTATAAGCGCAAGTAATTTTATTTCACTTGCCAGGAGTTCTTTGAGCCAGTCTATTGTTTTTTGGAGCTCACCATATTCAGCGTCGATCTTCTCGCGCTCAAGACCTGTGAGCCTCTGAAGTCTCATGTCAAGAATAGCCTTTGCCTGTTCAATGCTGAGTTTGAACTTTTCAATAAGACCATCGCGCGCTTCATCGGGTGTCTTTGAAGCTCTTATGAGCTTGATGACTTCATCGATATTATCAAGCGCAATTATCAAACCTTCGAGGATATGGGCACGCTGCTGTGCTTTTTTGAGCTCGAACTGGCTTCTTCTTATTATTACATTCTTCCTGTGTGAAATATACTGAACGATAATTTCCTTGAGAGGAAGAACCATTGGCCTTCCATCGACAAGTGCGAGGTTGATAACGCCAAAAGTGGTCTCAAGCTGTGTGTGCGAATACAGCTGGTTCAAAATGATATTTGCCTGCGCCTGTCTTGATATTTCCATAACGACACGGATGCCGTCCTTATCGGATTCATCACGCAGGTCAGTTATTCCTGCGATTTTTTTATCCCTTACAAGGCTTGCAATGTCTTCGATCAATTTTGCCTTATTCACCTGGTAGGGCAGCTCATTAACGATGATCGTTTCCTTGTTCTTTACTTCCTCTATTATTGCCCTGGCGCGCATCTTTACTGAGCCGCGGCCTGTCGAGTACGCATCCCGGATGCCCTGCCGTCCGTATATAAATCCGGCTGTGGGAAAATCAGGCCCTTTGACTACGGTCATGAGTTCTGTCCATTCGACAGCGGGATTATCTATGACCATCATAATTCCATCAATGACTTCCCCAAGATTATGAGGCGGCATGTTGGTAGCCATGCCTACAGCGATTCCTGTAGAACCATTGATAAGAAGATTTGGGAGCTTGCATGGAAGAACTGAGGGTTCTTTTAATGAATCATCGTAGTTAGGGACAAAATCTACTGTTTCTTTATCAATGTCACCGAGGATCTCATCAGATATTTTTCCGAGGCGGACTTCAGTATAACGCATCGCAGCGGCACTGTCACCATCAATTGAGTTGTGAACGAACACTCCGCATGCAAGTAAGAAATTGTGATATTTATCAACTGATATATCGTATGTATCTACACGTTCTTCAAGGAACCGTATGGATATTATGCGATGGTTATAATTTTTTGCCGCATAAAGAAGGTGGTCAAAATCATTAAAATATTTTAGAGCATTTTCAATACGCGGAATCCATTTCATATCCCTATGAGCTTCATAGACTTCTGGTGTGACCTCATCGTAATTCTTTAATAATCTTGCGACATATCCTGCGATTTTCTGGCGCATGACCGTATTTTTGTATTCAGGGTCTACCCATTTCACAACAAGTTTTGAAGCCGCACGTTGTGCAAGTTCTGACATCATTGAAGGATTTTGTTGCATTCGTTGCTCATTACTTTTAATTACCCCATTCCTGTGAGCATCAACGAAGGCTTTATCCTGCCGCTGTCCTGCGATTTTTTCTTTATGCATGGCTATTGTTTCTGGTTTTTCCCAGCATTTTCGAGCCATGTTAGAGAAATGATCTTGCGGGTATTTTGCTCTATATTCCGGTTTCTCCCAATTGCGCCTTGAATTTTCGCTTATTTTTGCCCGTACTTTTTCGGAGGACAAGGCCAGCGAAATAGCTTCAATTATCTCTGAGCGCTTTTCTTCATTCTCCCACATTTTCTTGCTTTTTTCAGAAATGATTTGTGCAACTCTTGCTTTTTCCTCAGGCGTTAGTTCACGTTTCTCAATATTGGCAAGTGCAACTTTCATTTTTGCGCGATAATCTTCATCCTGCCATAACGCTTTCATACGTTTTGAAATGTCGGCGCAGGCTTGAGGATTCTCTATGAAATATTTCCTTATGCCGATTGCGCTGCGAGGAGCATTTTCTTTGCAGAATTGTTCTTGTTGATTCTGTTCCTTGAATCTTGAACGCCGTTCTTCAATTACTTCCGGATGCTCATTATAGTACTGTTTTACACCTTGTTTCTGTCTTTCGCGGAATTCATCATCCTTCCATAATTCCGAGATATACTCTGAATGCAAATGCAAGTGTTCAAGAAATTCCATTCGCTCGATATTGGTAGGACGGTTATCCAAACGATTGAAATTCCTGTGGTGCCTGACAAAAGCACCCCCAAATTCTCTTGTCATCCCTCGTTGGAAATTGAATTCATCAGCCATGTGATGCACAAAAACATAATCGCCAGATGCAGGCTGTAAAACACTCAGGTAATCATTAAGCCCTTCCTTGATAGAAGCCATTTCAAAATACCCTGGCATCAGGCTGTCATCTGGATTGAGATCTTTCGCTTCTTTATAAGTGCCATCGCGCAGCATGAATCTGTGATCAGGTGTGCAGCGAACTTTTTCACCGTTATCGATTGTTAATTCAATAAGTTTTGCGCTGCGCCTTGTTATGCGCGCATTCTTGCCTTCTCCAACTACGATTTGTCCTTTCTCATCAACGGAATATACATAAAATATTTCATCGGGGCTTAAAGTGGCAAGTTCCTCGAATGATTTTTCAGTACCATCTAAGAGCTTGATCTTTGTATCCCCGGTAAAACAGCCAAAATTTCCCTGCCCATCGATCAGCGGATATCGCAGCGAGAACTCCTGCACCATCCTTACGAGAGAATCATAAACCGCAATATCACCATGCGGATGGTACTTACCAAGCACGTCTCCCACGATCCTTGCTGATTTCTTGTAAGGCTTATCGTGTGTCATCCCATTCTCGTTCATAGCATACAGGATGCGCCTGTGGACAGGTTTCAGGCCGTCCCTCACGTCGGGAAGGGCGCGCCCCACGATGACGCTCATGGCGTAATCGATATATGAGCGCTTCATTTCAACTTCAATGTTGACGGGTGTGATCTTTTCAATAAAAAGTTGTTGCTGTGGGTTTTTTGGTTCGGGGTCGGTCATGGTATCAGCTCAAATTTGTATATGTTAAATTTTTATTAAATGTGAAATAAATTCTAAAATTTTTTGACTATTATTTATACTAGCCTGTGCATCTTGTTTTAGATAGACTTCAGAAGGTGTACTATCCGGGAGTCCATTGGGATAACGGGAAGGTATGTAGTGTTTATCAAGTTCAGCACAAAAAGATAAAATAGAATTAAACGAATTATTTTCTTGCATGCATTCTCTTGCAAGTGAATAAGTGGAATGTGTGATAATCTTTCGTTTTCCAATGTAGAAAAGATAGGCTTTCAACGCTTTTTCAGCAGCCTGCTGGGAGAGAAAACATGCCTGTGCAAAAAACTTGCCTTCTGAATTCCATTTAGCTGCTTCAAGGTCATTTCTTCCCTGACTAAGCCATCTTTCTGCTTCTTTCATCATAAATTTCGATGCCCTCCTCTTCAATGGTCATTATAAAATCTCTTTTCTCTTTTTTCATAGTTTCAAATTCAAAAGGTGAATAAACCATGGGTTCAAGTGTCAGGAGAGTTTTATTCAACTGTATAACTTCTGCAATTCTATCGATGAACCTTTTTGAGGTTTCTTTTATTACCATAAGGTCTATATCGCTTCCTTCATGCGCTTCTCCTCTTGCATATGAACCAAATAGCACAATTTTCTGGGGCGCATAGTTATTGATTATGCTCTGGATGATATCAGCGAATGAATCCTGAATATTCTTATCTTTCGAAATTTTTGTGATATTTAAATACATAAGAGGTCTCGTAGGCTAAAGTAATCCTTCTCCAAAATTGTGAGGTACTAGTTGTCGAAAAATCGATTTAATTAACCGCAGATGAACGGAAATGTATGCAAATGGTGTGCAATAGAACACGGATTGCGCGGATGACGCAGATGCGCACAGATCCGTGAAAATCCGCGCAATCCGTGTCATCCATGTTCTATTTAGATGAACAAATCTGCGTTCATCTGCGTTTATCTGCGGTTTTGCATTTACAATTGAAGATATTAGTTTATAATTATCCATATATAACCTTCCCCGTTCTCACAATCGAAGTGATAAACGCCACGGATGCATCTTTCCATTTCTCTACCTCTTGCGGAGTATAAACGATTATATCTTTAGGAATTGGAATATCCCGAACCAGTTTCCTAATTCTTGTCACTCGACTATGCATCGGTTCATCCGATGGCATTATAACCAGCAAATCCAGATCACTGTCTTTTGTCGGGGTTCCATATGCATAAGAACCAAAAAGTATTATCTTATCAGGATGAACTCCGCTAATGATGCGATTTTTGATTTCCTGGATAAGTTCATCGGTTATGGATTCCATGATATTTTTATATTTTAGTTTCTTTCAGTCGTCCTGCACTATGGTTGGCAAGCATTTGATTATACAACGCATCGATATGCATCGGATCATTCTCGATAACCTTTTCATAGCACTTTATCGCCTCATCATATTTATTCAAACTATGAAGCGCAAGCCCTTTGCCATACCATGCATAGAAATAATCCGGATCGATCTCAAGTGCTTTTTCACAGCATTTTATCGTTTCGTCATATTTTCCTAAATTATATAATCCAAGTCCCTTGCAGTACCATGAATCAGCATGATCGGGATATAAACTGATTGCAACTTCATAACAACTCAGCGCTTCATCGAACCTGTCCAGGATATGAAACATTAGCCCTTTGTTGTACCAGATAAACCATGAATAACTGCCTTTTGGATCAAGTTCGATCTCTTTATCAAAGCACTTTGCAGCCTCTTCATACCTTTCAAGGCTTCTAAGCGCAAATCCCTTCCAGCGCCATGTCTTTGCCAGTTTGGAATTGACCTCTAAAACCCTGTTGTAGCATGCGATTGCATCATTAAATTCGTTCAAATTATGATGAGCGCGTCCTTTATTGAACAGGGTGTCAACATTTTTTGGCTCAAGCTTCAAAATCCTGTCAAACAATTCTATTGCTTCTTTATATTTTTTTAAACTGCTGAGGGCAAGTCCTTCTATTTTCCATTTTTCAGGATTTGTTATTTTTGCGGAGGATTTCATAAGTATGGTCACTTCATTGTAATTCGGTCAAGAAGATAGCTTGATTGCATTTGTGCCGAAGAGGTTACGAAAAAAACCAGGAAAATTAATCTGCGTTCATCTGCGTTTATCTGCGGTTTGTTAAATGTCAATTTTTCCATCCTATAATATTTGATTTCCTGAATAAATTCGTTGGTTATTGGTTGCATGTTCTTTTTAGTAAGTAATTTATACTATTATATCATCAGCGGGCACTATAAAGCGAAGATTTCCATAAGATTTAGAAAAATCTTTATAACCCGTGAAATCTATCTTCACGCCTTCAAGTGTAATGTAAAGTGATCTACCTTCTTTTTTTATTGATTTTAATTGGCTTATAAAATTTGGATGTAATTGAAGCATAGATTGGTCATGTAGAGTTTGTTGATGAGGAAGCTTTATATTTTTAGGTGTTTCAATTTGGCCCAGTTTATGACCAGTGTTATGATCAATAATATTCATAGAAATTCTTTCTGTTTTAAAATCAAAAATACTGCGATTTGTAATAGAATATTTTATTTCTAAATAAGGGGCTGGAAAAGTATCTTCAGCCCTGATATATCCATCATGAAAACTCAATTCTATCATTGATTCATAATTAAGTGAGTTTTCCTCACTAATTTCTCTCAAATTGGTCAATTCTCGTTCCTTTTTCTTTAGTTGTTCATCTTTGGCAACCAAAATATTTTCTCGTTCTTTTAAATCGATATATTTCTTAAAATAAGAATAAACTCTATAAAAAATCGGAATTGATTCCCATCCAACCATATTCACACATCCAGATTCCTTACATCCTTCGCATGCTTCTCGATGAACTCGCGCCGCGGTTCAACCTTGTCGCCCATAAGGATCGTAAAAATCTCATCAGCCTTGATGGCATCCTCAAGTGTTACCTTGAGCATAGTCCGCGTCGCTGGGTCCATAGTTGTATCCCAAAGCTGCTGCGGATTCATTTCACCAAGACCTTTGTATCGCTGCATGGTGATTCCTTTTCTACCATATTCTGACAAAAAAACTGCTAATTCAAATGGTGAATTAATATTGTGCTCTTTATTTGAATCCGATTCAATAATAATATAAGGTGGTTTACCCATCGATTCAATTTTTTGATTAATTTCATATAATTCTTCAAATTTTTCATCAATTGGAAAACTAATTGCTTCGCCGTCAAATTCACCTTTTACTTCATATATAATAATTTCATTATTGGTGCTCTTTGGTTTAGTTTTAACTTCTGCATTAGGAATAAGAGAATATATTTGGTCAACCAAATTGCCAATTTTTGATTGGGTGGTTTCACCTCTAATAGTATTGCTCTTTATAAAAGCGTTAATCAGTTCTGCCGGCAAACCTTGCTTTTGATATTTTTCATAATAATTTTTATATTTTATTAGATGATTTAAAAAATTAGATAACTCATCTTTTGTGTATTTTTTTCCATCAGATTTTGAAAATAAAGTAATATTATCTAAAGTGGATTTGCTAAACCATTTTTCTAATTCATCTTCATTGTAAACATAAGTTTCAGATTTGCCTTTCTTCACCTTAAAAAGCGGGGGCTGCGCAATGTAAATAAACCCGTTCTCGATAAGCGGGCGCATGTACCTGTAAAATAAAGTTAGAAGCAGTGTCCTGATATGGCTTCCGTCAACATCAGCATCCGTCATTACGACAATTTTATGGTATCTGGTTTTCAGTATATCGAATTCCTCACCCTCGCCGATCCCTGCACCAATGGCAGTGATGAGCGCGCGTATCTCCTCATTCTTCAATATTTTTGTCAGGCGCGCCTTCTCGACGTTCAATATCTTGCCGCGAAGCGGAAGGATGGCCTGGAATTTGCGGTTTCGTCCCTGTTTTGCTGAGCCGCCGGCAGAATCTCCTTCCACGATATATATCTCGCTTAATGCCGGATCCTTCTCCGAACAATCCGCAAGTTTGCCTGGAAGCGCGCTTATTTCAAGTGCACTCTTTCTCCGCGTGAGTTCACGGGCTTTTCTAGCTGCTTCACGAGCCTCTGCCGCTTCCAGAGCCTTCATTAAAATGGTCTTGGCCACCGCAGGGTTCTCTTCAAGGAACTCAGAAAGTCCATCTGAAACGAGCGTTTCCACGATGCCTTTTATATCGCTGTTCCCAAGTTTTGTTTTTGTCTGCCCTTCAAATTGAGGATTCTGGAGTTTGACATTGATGATCGCAGTGAGTCCTTCCCTCACATCGTCACCTGAAAGCTTATCGTCGCCTTTCAGGAAATTCTTTGACTTGGCATAATCATTTGAAACTTTGGTAAGCGCAGCCTTGAAACCTACAAGATGCGTTCCACCTTCGTGAGTGTTAATATTATTGGCAAAGGCATAGACGTTCTCGGTATAGCTGTCGTTGTACTGCATTGCGATCTCAACAACCGTCGTGTCTTTTTGCTTCTGGAAATAAATGGGCTTAGCATGTAGCATGTTCTTATTCTTGTTCAGGAACTCAACGAAGGATACAATGCCTCCTTCGTATTGGAACACCTGCTCTTTCTGGGTGAATTCCTCTTTCAAGGTAATTTTAACACCCTTATTCAGGAATGCAAGCTCACGAAGCCTGTTTTCCAGGGTTTCAATATCATATTCAAGGGTTTCAAAAATAGTTTTATCTGGTTTGAATGTGATCGTTGTCCCGCTTCCTGTAGATTCTCCTATTGTGGTTACAGGGGTTACAGGTTTCCCGCATTCGTATCTTTGCTTGTAGAGTTTACCATCACGTCTAACTTCCGCCTCAAGCCATTCGGAAAGTGCGTTTACTGCTGAAACGCCTACGCCGTGAAGACCGCCGGAAACCTTGTAAGCATTATTATCGAATTTTCCACCTGCATGGAGCATCGTAAGTACGATTTCAAGCGCAGATTTCTGGTATTTCGGTATTACCTCGATTGGGATGCCTCTTCCATTATCCACGACTTTTACGCTGTGGTCGGGTCTTATGGTCACTTCGATATTCGTACAATAACCCGCAAGCGCCTCATCTATGCTGTTGTCCACAACTTCATAAACAAGATGGTGGAGCCCTCGTGCATCCGTACTTCCGATATACATGCTTGGACGTTTGCGTACGGCTTCAAGTCCTTCAAGCACCTGTATCTGTCCTGCCCCATATTCTGTATTAACGTCGTTCATATCGAATACCTTTTAAATAAATATATTAATATTTTATTTGAAAATTGTCCGTTTTCAACTATTTCCGGATACAATTTATGTCCTTCAGTCTGTTACTACCTTCGGCCTTTAAATGCGTTCATGACTTATATACCTTATTGCCTCAATGCATAGCGATTTTAATTTTTATAGAATTTAAAAAATATAATAGTACAATATTATATACCCTGCAAGCAGCAAAATCGTAAGCATCAGGCTTTCTCTCCACTTTTTATTCCACCGCGCGCCAAAAAAAAGCCCGATAACGAATCCGAGAACATGCGACATATATGCAACATTACCTCCAGCCGCATTCTTGACCGCCATGATATTGAAAATGAAATAAAGAAGCGCAATAGGGCCAATTGGCGATATGAATCGGAAAGAGTAATCGGGGCGGCGTACAAGGAGCAGCGCAGCCATAACTGAAAATATGGCGGCTGAGGCGCCAAGCATGTTCGCCCCGGGATAAAATGGTACGCTCAGGAGAAATGTCAGCACGCCGCCTGTGAAGAAAACAAGAGCAGTATTGAATGCGCCCACTTCTTCCTCAAGACTGTTTCCGAAAACATAGAGGAAGATCATATTCCCCACAAGATGGACTGAATTGGCATGAACAAAAAGCCCTGTGATAATTGTATAGTAGCCGCCATGAAAAAGAGCATATTCACTGAATGCAAGATTTTCTTTCGCGCCCCAGGCGTATAGCGTGATGGACACACATAATAATATCAGGAAGTTTGTGAGTTTCATTGGTTTTTAACAAGCTCTATCGTATGTCTTGCCACTTGATCGGGGTCAATCTGAAGCCTTGCCACGCCGCTATCCATTGCCGAGCGCGCCACAGCAGAGGCAACTGACGGCGCAACCCTGGGATCAAAAATACTTGGAATGATACAATCCTGTGATGGTTCAGGCACAAGCAAAGCAAGCGCATTTGCTGCTGCCAGTTTCATCTCTTCATTGATGTCCCTGGCCCTGACATCAAGCGCCCCCCTGAATACTCCGGGAAAACCAAGCGCATTATTTATCTGGTTGGGACAATCAGACCTCCCCGAACCCACAATGCGAGCGCCCGCCTTCTTTGCAATTTCTGGCATGATCTCTGGCGTGGGATTCGCAAGAGGAAGAACTATCGCATCATCTGACATGGAACGCACCATTTCTTCATTTACAAGCCCGCCTACGGATAAACCTATGAAAACATCCGCGCCTTTCATCGCATCACTGAGATTTCCTGAAATACGATTTTTGTTTGTGACCCTGGCAAGCTCTTCTTTGTATGGGTTCAATCCTTTTCGGCCCTGGTAAATTATGCCTGTTGAATCGCACATTATGATATCTTTCACGCCTTCGTCCAGGAGGAGTTTTGCGCTTGCTGTGGCTGCTGCTCCCGCGCCGCTTATTACGACTTTTATATCGTGGAATTTCTTTCCCACCACTTTCAGGGCATTTATGAGTGCAGCAAGCATGACCAGAGCAGCGCCATGCTGATCATCATGAAAGACCGGAATATCAAGTAATTTCTTGAGGCGTGTTTCTATCTCAAAACAGCGGGGTGCAGCGATATCCTCAAGATTGATGCCCCCGAAAACAGGTGCTAGAAACTTTACTGATTTGATAATCTCTTCCGTATCCTTCGTGTCAAGGCATATCGGGAATGCATCCACACCCGCAAAAACCTTAAAAAGCATCGCTTTTCCTTCCATCACAGGCAGGGCAGCATGAGCGCCCAGATCGCCCAGACCCAGAACGGATGTTCCATCACTTACGACTGCCACAAAGTTTCCTTTTGAAGTGTAGCGGTAAATGTCATCTTTAGTTTTATGGATGTTGAGGCAAGCCTGTGCCACTCCTGGTGTGTATGCAAGGCTAAGGTCATCTTTTGTTTTTATTTTGACCTTGCTTCTTAATTCTATTTTTCCCTGATGTTGCTCATGGAATTTTAGTGAGCGTTCGTATATTGACTCAGTCATCTAACCACTCTTTTGTAATGCTTTTTCTACTGATTCCTTATGAAGCTTTGCAGCTTTATGTATTCCGCCTTTGTTCCCTCTCACTGCCCTGCACGGATATTGCTGGATAAGAAGACCAGCCCTGGCAGGAGCATCTTCGATCTTTATTCCCACCAGTTCTTTTGCCATGTGCCATGTACTTCCACATGGCGCGCCGCGAATGATCTTTACATTCGATATCAAGCCGTTATTTGTATTAATTCTCACTTCGGGTCTTCCGAAACATGATGCGAATTCATCGATTGTTTTGTCCCCGTTGCATTCGATATCGCAGCATATCTCATGTACCTGCACATTAATATTATATTTTTTCGAGAGTCTTGTTATTTCAGACTGCCCGCCTGCCATCGCCACACCTCCTGCTATAATCACGGCACTTGCTCCATTTTCACCTGCCAGGCGAATGATCTGGGGCGCCAGGTCAGGATGAAGAGTATACGCGATTATCAGGTCGTTTGAAAAAATACTTTTATCGGGGATCAATTCGTTTATAAGATCAGCCGGTGTTTCTATAAAATCGGGAAGTTTCTCAGGGAGTTCTATTGATGAGATCTTAAAATTGGAATTAGTTCTTACGTTTTCAATTAAGCGCAGACCATATTTTCCGCGGGTTATTATGCCGATAGATATCATATATCCAGATACGTATACCTCTTCATGACATTCGTATAATTATTCATGATGTCTTCTGCATCTGCTTTTGATAATCCGCTCTCCCTTACCGCCTGGTTCACTTCTGATTCAAAGGCTTCAAGAAGATAATTGTTATTATATTTTGCATAACCAAGCACATCGCAGTTGCGGTCGCCGTTCACGATCTGTTTTATATGCCATCCGCCTGCCTCATCCACAATGATATGTACCTCATTAGCTGTGCCGAATAAATTATGATAATCGCCTATCGTATCCTGATATGCTCCGATCATCATGACGGCAAGATAATATGAACCATTGTTGAGCTCATGAAGTTCAAGGATCTCCTTTACATCTTTCAGATCCACGAACTTGTCGATCTCACCATCGGAATCGCATGTTATATCCACGATAGTTCCATATATCGTGGGTTTCTCATTGTTCCTGCTCACAGGCACTATCGGAAATAATTGTTTTATTGCCCAGAAATCCGGAACCGACTGGAAAACCGAGAAATTACCGATATATTTTTTAGACAAAAGCTTATTCAGGTCATCGAAATCATCGGATTTATTCTGTGTTTCTTTTGCATATCCGACAGCTTTTTCACAAATCTGCCAGAAAAGCATCTCACCCATGGATTTTTCTTCCAGATCAAGTTCACCAAGATTGAAAAGGGAAAGAAGCTCTTCACGATGCTGCAGAGCATCGTGGTAATACTCTTCATAATTTTTTATATTTATTTCTTTTGCCCCATCGAACAATTCATTGATAATATGAGGCTCATTCCCGCGAAGTTCGATGGGTTTATTCAAATCACCGCTCTTGTTTCCTTTTATATTAATGACAAGAACGGAATGATATGCTGAGATAGCACGCCCGCTTTCGGATAATATTATCGGATGAGTTACATTTTCTTCGTCGCATACATCTTTCAATGAATAAACCACATTGTTGGCATATTCCTGTATAGTATAATTGGCGCTTGCATCGGATGAAGTCTTACTACCGTCATAGTCAAGTCCGAGACCTCCACCGATATTGAAATATTTAATATTGATGTGTTTTATTTTAATTTTTGCGTATACCCTTGCTGCTTCCTTTACCGCTTTCTGGATCCTTCGTATCTCAGTTATCTGGGAGCCGATATGGAAATGAAGCATCTGGAGCTGGTCAAGCATATTATATTCGGTTATTATTTTAATGCTCTCAAGAATTTCCGTGGTCGAAAGCCCAAATTTTGCCGACTCTCCGCCTGATTCTGCCCATTTTCCACTTCCTTTTGAGTATAGTTTGGCTCTTATGCCTATGATCGGTTTAACATTCAATTGTTTCGCCATATCAAGAAGGCGTTTTGTTTCGCTGAACTCATCTATGACTATGACGACTTTATTATTCAATTTTATTGCATTCAATGCAAGATGCAGGTATTCATTATCCTTGAAGCCATTGCAGATAAGAAGTGCGTTGTTGCTTAAATCGAATGATAGTGCGGCCAGAAGCTCCGCTTTTGTTCCAACTTCAAGACCGATATCATATTTTCTGCCTGATTTCACTATTTCTTCAATAATTTCTTTGCGCTGGTTCACTTTCATGGGAAAAATACCCTGGTAAGTGTTATTGTATTTATATTCTGAAATAGAATTAGAGAAGGCGCCGTTTAATGTTTTTATCTGGGACTCAAGAATCTGGGGGAATCGGAATAATATTGGAAAATTTATTTTTTTGGATACAAGATTATCAACCACATTTTTAAGGTCAATGACCTGCGTATCATTTTTTGTGGGCTTAACGATCAAATTTCCATTCCGGTTAAAAGAAAAAAACCCATTACCCCATCGGTCTATTCCATAGAGTTCTATTGCATCTTCAATTTTCCACATTTAATTAGAATTCACGTCCTCATTAATGATAAATCCAGCGCATAAATACTTTATCAGGTTTAAAGTTTTCTATCGAAGAAACAATAATATATGTAAATTTATATATTATAGTTATTTAATCAACTCAACCAATTATTTAAGCTTCTTTGAGTATATCAAGAAAATGTACATGACAAAAGACCTTGTATTCATAACTGTGATCGGGAAAGACCAGAAAGGAATAATCGCAAATATTTCTAATGCGGTTTTTAAACATAATATCAATATCGAAGACCTAAACCAGAAAATAATGGGCGGTTATTTTGTGATGACCATGCTGGCAGACACTACCGATTCCGGGATAACGATCAGCCAGTTAAAAGAAGAACTTTCGCAAATAGAAGCAAGAATGGGTCTTAAAATACAGGTGCAGCATGAAAATATCTTCAAAGCCATGCACCGGGTGTAACTAATGGAATATTCTCTTGAAGAGGTTATGGAAACAGTCCAGATGACCCTGTATCATAATTTTGATATAAGGACAGTGACGCTGGGGATCAACCTGAAGGACTGCATAAATTCTGACCTTGATATTTTCAAAAAAAATGTATATGAAAGAGTTTCAGGTTATGGAAAAAAGCTGATCACTGAGGCTTCTAAACTTGAGGATAAATACGGCATTCCCATAATCAATAAAAGGATCTCGGTGACACCTGTCGCATTAATAATCGAAGCATGTGTTGAGCCGGATGCGCCCGTACAAATAGCAAAAGTCCTAGATATTGCCTCAAAAGATGTTGGTATTGATTTTATTGGCGGATATGGGGCGCTTGTACAGAAGGGGATGACAAGGGCGGATGAACGTCTCATAGATTCTCTCCCCGAAATGCTCTCAAGTACGGAAAGGGTCTGTGCATTCCTGAATGTGGCTTCTACAGTATCAGGTATGAACATGGACGCTGTCATAAGGCTGGGGAAAACATTGAAAGAAATATCCAGCAGGACTGAAAATGGTATCGGATGCGCCAAATTCGTTGTTTTTGCAAATGCGCCTGAGGATAATCCTTTCATGGCTGGTGCTTTCCATGGCGTCGGAGAACCCGATTTTTCACTTAATATTGGGATCAGCGGTCCCGGCGTAGTTCGAAGCGTGGTTGAAAAGAACAAAGACTGCAACCTCACTGAGCTTTCCGAAGTAATAAAGCGCACAACATTTAAGATAACACGCGCTGGAGAACTGATCGGAAGGGAATTGGCATCAAATCTTGGCGTACCTTTTGGGATCGTGGATATCTCGCTTGCCTCAACTAACAAAGTCGGGGATTCAGTGGCTGGGATTGTAGAAATGATGGGCGTTGAGAAAATGGGAGCCCCTGGAAGCACTGCTGCGCTTGCTCTCCTTATCGATGCAGTCAAAAAAGGCGGCGCCATGGCATCAGGCAATGTAGGCGGCTTAAGCGGTACCTTCATTCCTGTGAGCGAGGATTCTTGCATGAACGAAGCTGTGAGGGTGGGCGCACTTTCCATAGAAAAGCTTGAGGCACTCACAGCGGTATGTTCGGTGGGTCTTGATATGATAGCGATCCCCGGAGATACGCAGGCTTCGACTATTTCAGCCATAATCGCGGATGAGCTTTCCATAGGTGTTGTTAACAATAAGACAACAGGCGTGCGGCTCATTCCTGTGCCTGGAAAGAAGGCAGGGGATTATGTGAATTTCGGTGGGCTTCTTGGCGAGACTTACGTAATGGAGATTAGCGCTTTTTCTTCGAAGGATTTTATTTTGAGGGGAGGAAGGATGCCAAGTCCGATAACGAGTATGAGGAATTAGAGGATTTGTTAGCGATACTACAAGGATGTTGAAAAAGTGGAAGTAACGGATGATGTGATGAATGCCAGATCATTTTATTATAAGGATTTTATTTTTATCATTAAAACAGAATATAAATCTATCTCTTCATATTTGAGATTCAAAATTTCTGCTATATCTGAGTGAAATACACTGTAGCTTGCGCCTGAATCCACGTAGGCATAGAATTATATCCACTCAGAGCTTTTTATTTCAATTGGGATCATTGGAAGATGTTTATTCTTAAACGGAACATATGGATAATCCATGCTCTACCTCGTTATAAAAGTGTAACTGTTTCTTCTTCAGTAGGGATATAGATTATTGATATTTTTCCTCTGGAGTTGCTTTGTTTTGCCTTATTAAACACTTCCAGAGCAGTTTCTCCGATTGCAATTATTTTTTCACCTATAATAGCAAGATGTTTGCCATGATATTTTTCAAATAGCTCCTGTGAATGCCCAATAATCCAATTCTGCTCGGTATTTGTCATATTGTATTATATCTTTTAAGCAATACATGTAGTTTATCCCAAGCATAGATTAAAGTTAAGTTTAAGAAAACTCTATTAAGTGCATGGCAATTTCAATAGCTCTTGCAGGGAAACCTAACTCCGGGAAATCCACATTCTTTAAAGCCGTGACGCTTTCAAACGTAGAGATAGCAAATTATCCGTTTACGACCATCGATGCAAACCACGGCGTAGCGTATGCCAGGACAAACTGTCCGTGCCGGGAGTTAAAACTTGATTGCGGCAATTGCAGGGAAGGCATGAGGTTCGTGCCAATCGAAATGATCGATGTGGCAGGGCTTGTGCCTGATGCCCACAAGGGAAAGGGGCTTGGCAATGAATTTCTTGATAACCTCAGGCAGGCAAAGGCTATAATCCATGTAATTGATGCATCGGGCGGCACTGACATCGAAGGAAATCCTGTGCCAGTGGGTTCGCATGATCCTCTTGGCGACATAGCGTTCCTTGAGCATGAAATAACCATGTGGATGGCTGGCATCCTGAAGCGCAACTGGGAGAGGCTGTCAAGAAAGGTGAATGCAGAAGGATTAAAGATCGAAGAAACAATCGCTGCACAACTTGAAGGCGCAGGGATCACCGAAGGTCATGTAAAAACCGTGCTTTCAACCATGAGATTACCACGCGATAAACCCCAGGTATGGACTGAAGAACAGATAGTCGAACTTTCAGACCAGCTCAGAGCCCAGAGCAAGCCCATGATATTAGCAGCAAATAAGATCGATCTGGCATCGCAGGAAAATATTGACCACCTTGTAAAGGCTGGGGCAATACCCGTTAGCGGCGCGACAGAAGTTGTGCTGCGGCTTGCCGATAAGGGCGGCGCGATAAAATATATTCCCGGAGATATTGATTTTGTAGAATCGCCCAAACTTTCCGATGCCCAGAAAGATGCACTTGCGAAGATCCGCACACTGATGAAGAAAAATGGCGGCACTGGCATCCAGAAATGCATCAATGAAACGGTTTTTAAGCTTCTTGACCTCATTGTGGTCTATCCGGTCGAGGATGAAAACAGGTTTACAGACAAACATGGAAAAGTCCTTCCGGATGCATTCCTGATGAAAAAAGGGAGCACTCCGAAAGACCTTGCGTTCATGGTGCATAGCGATATCGGAAAGAGTTTCCTGTACGCTGTGGATGCGCGCACGAAGATGAGGCTTGGGGAGAAGCATGAGTTGAAGAATGGGGATATTGTAAAGATAGTGTCTGTGAAATAGTTGAAACACGATTATACTAATCGAGATTCAACTATTTTTTAAACCACTCTAGAAATGACTATTTTTACATTTAACTAATATGGTCAAAAAAAAAACACCTGTTAAAGAACCACTCGCCCAGAAACCAGAATTCATTGCAGCGAATAAAATTCAACCGGTTGTTCATACAGAAAAAAGCTTAAAAAGCATAAATATTCAAGACCTCAACCTCTCCACTCCAATAAAACAATTTTACATTGATTCAGGCATAACCTCACTTTACCCTCCGCAGTCAGCCGCAATCGATTCCGGGCTTCTCGAAGGAAAAAATATCGTTGCCGCCATACCCACAGCCTCAGGCAAAACCCTTCTTGCTGAATTTGCCATGCTAAAATCAGTATTGAACGAGAATAAGAAGGGAAAAGCTCTCTATATCGTTCCACTGCGCGCCCTTGCGAGTGAAAAATATGAGCGCTTCAGGACATTTGAGGCGATAAAGAAAAGCGATGGCAGGGGTGTTTCAGCAGGTATTGCAACGGGGGATCTTGATTCACCTGATGACTGGCTCGGACAATTTGATATTATAGTTGCCACATCTGAAAAGGTCGATTCTCTCCTTAGAAACGGCAGCAGCTGGATCGATGAGGTAACCGTGGTCATAGCTGATGAGATTCATCTTATTGATTCTCCTGACCGCGGACCAACGCTGGAAATAGTAATCGCTAAATTGATGACTCAAAGACCTCAGATAATTGCACTTTCAGCCACTATCGGAAACGCAGGGGACGTGGCAAAATGGCTGTCTGCTGAACTTGTAGTCAGCAACTGGCGGCCAATAGTGTTAAAAGAAGGAGTTTTCTTCGGGAACGCCATAACTTTTGGGGACAGGAGCCAGCGGGAGGTTAAAGGATTCCATAAAGACAGCACAATATCGCTTGTGGCTGATACCCTGAAAGAAGGAGGGCAGTGTATTATTTTCGAAAGCAGCCGAAAGAATTCCGAAGGGCAAGCTGGTCGCACAGGAATAGAAATATCGAAACTGATAGACAGGGACACCAGGGAAAAACTTAAAAACCTTGCAGCGCAGGTCATTGAAACAAGTGAAGTTGAGACCACAAAAAAGCTTGCGAAGTGTATCGAGAACGGAAGCGCCTTCCATCATGCAGGACTTATTTCAGAGCAACGCAAGATCATCGAAAATGGATTTCGCGATGGTACGATCAAAGTAATAGCAGCAACCCCGACGCTTGCAGCAGGGCTAAACCTTCCGGCGCGGCGGGTGATAATCAAAGGTTACAGGCGCTATGATGTGAATTTCGGGCAGGTGCCCATACCTGTCCTTGAATACAAGCAGATGGCAGGAAGAGCGGGGCGTCCGAGGCTTGATCCTTATGGCGAATCTGTTCTTGTAGCAAAGAATTATGATGAAATGGAAGAGCTGATGAATCAGTATGTACTTGCTGGCGCTGAAAAAATATGGTCAAAACTCGGCACGGAAAATGCTTTACGAACCCATATCCTTTCAATAATTGTTACAGGCTTTGCAAGAACCATGGATGAATTGCTCGGATTCATGAAAAACACTTTTTTTTCCACCCAACAGGAGCCGTGGAGTTTGAAAATCGTAATTGACAAAATAATAGGTTTCCTTGTTGAAAAAAAGATGATAGTGCAAAAAGACGGACTTTTTTCCACACGCCTCGGTGAGCTTGTATCCCGCCTGTACATAGATCCGCTTTCAGCCTCAACAATCATCGAAGGTTTGGAAAAGATCGAAGAGAAAGGCATCCAGTACACGGAATTGACACTGATCCATCTTGTTTCTATGACAACCAATATGCGCCCACTTTATTTGCGTTCAAACGATTATTTGTGGTTAAGTGATTTTGTTATGGAGCACCATAGCGAATTCATTACGATACCGCCGCAGTCCAGTTCAATCAACTATGAGTGGTTCCTGTCGCAGGTCAAGACCGCATCCGTTATGCTTGACTGGATAAATGAAAAGAAAGAAGAAGATATCGTTAATAAATTCGGGATCGGGGAAGGCGATATCAGGGCGCTTTCCGAGACAACATTGTGGCTTGTGCATTCAATGGCGGAACTTGCAGCATTCAAGAAGCTATCGTCTGCAACCAAAACGCGTGAACTTGAAAAGCGTGTTGAGTACGGAGCTGCCCCTGAACTTCTAGAGCTTATCCAGATCCGCGGCATTGGCCGGGTGCGCTCACGCAAGTTGTATAATGCAGGGATCAGGGATATGGAAGCGTTGCGGGCTGTCGACCCAGGTAAAGTTGCAAAGATAATAGGCACAAAAGTGGCAATAAAAGTCTTAAAGCAAATCGGCTCCACGCCGCCGCCAGAAGAAAAACTGGAGGAACAGCGCAGGCTTGAAGACTTTGGGTAAGTTTAAATACATCTCAAACTCTTAAAGAATCGAGTGATACTTTGAGTTTATCGGGAATATTGTATGGTGGTTACGAGGCATTACTTGCAAAAGAAATAAAGGACAAGCCAGTCCCATCGCATGTTGCAATTATTATGGATGGGAACAGGCGGTTTGCAAGAAAACGCGGACTTGCACAATATTATGGTCATTTTAAGGGAGCAGACACCACAGAAAAAGTTCTGGACTGGAGTTTTGATATTGGGATCAAACAGCTTACAGTCTATGCATTTTCAACAGAGAATTTCGACAGGAACGATGTTGAGAAAAACAAGCTTTTTGAACTTATCGGGATAAAATTTGATAAAATATGCGCTGATGAACGAACACATAAACGCAGGATGAGAGTAAGGGTACTGGGAAATATCGACCTACTCCCGCCAGGGCTAAAATCCTCAGCAAAACATGCCGAGGAAATAACCAGGAATTATGATGGCGTGTATCTTAATGTGGCGCTTGCCTACGGAGGGCGCCAGGAACTTGTGGATGCAGCACAGAGAATGGCATGCAAGATCAAGAACGGGGAATTATCCCTGAATGACATTAATGAAGATACTATCTCAAATAATTTATATCCAACAAGCGGCTCGGTGCCGTATGTGGATCTGATAATACGGACTGGAGGGGATGAAAGGATATCAAATTTCCTTCCCTGGCAGGCAAACGGTAATGAATGCGCTGCGTATTTCTGTGCCCCATTCTGGCCGGAATTCCGAAAGATAGACCTTCTCCGCGCGATTCGCACATTCCAGACGCGAGAGCATGAAAGGCAAAAAAATACGGTTATGAGGGTCGTGAAATTGCTGAGCTACTATGGGATGGTAGAAGTGGAAGATGTGATCCGTGTTTCAAGGAGATTTATTACGATCCCAAAAGAAGAAGTTGTGAAGATCCTGCACGAACTAGCCCTGCGGAATGTTGTTTTGAATAATATGATAAAGTGGTAGGTTTTTAGTTATCAGTTTATTATTATAAAGCCAATTTAAATAAAGTTATTTAAGGGAATCCATGAAGCGAACAAAGCCTCGTTATGATATGCTGTTCAGTGACGGTGTGTTTAATGGTACTATGTTAATAGGACCGGATTCATTTGGTGCAAATTATGACCAGAGCGTCTTTCTTAAGGCCAGGTTATTACTCAGGGAGATTGGTCTTGTGATGACACAGAGCAGGTGCGGGTACGAGGAATACCAGAAGCTGTTCAGTTATGATAATAAAAAAATAAAGGCACGAATACGTCTTGTGCTTGGCAAATTTTATGAAGGGGACTTGCAAGAATTCTTACGCAAAACCCTTGAGCATGAAGATCTTGTATATCTCAAAACCCATGCAGGATACGGTAAACATCTCAGCCTCAGTGATAATGTGATCTATTTCACCGATGCCATGAAAAAGGGATTTTATCTTCAGGATAGAATACCGTACCAATTATATTATCTTGATTGCTGCAAGAGCGAGATGTACTATCGGGATGTGTTTCGCGACTTTGTGGGAAGTAAGAACGTCGATCTTTTTTTGAATAAGTGGTTCTGCGATTATAAGATAGTTGGACCTGTTAAGATTCTCATCAGGGAACTGATGGAAGGATCGGACTTTGAGGCCATCGCTGCAAAGATGAATGATGAATATGGGATTGTGCATTTTGATCTGGAAGATGACCCTGAGGATATGAAACTGGATAGAAAAATGATCACTTATTCCGTTGGGTTGGAATAAATGATAAATGAGGGGGAATTTCCCATTAACCCAAATAATCAGCCTGTATCTTCACAACCTCAGTGCTGTCCTTAGCTTGCGAATACCTATCCAGCGGCTCCCGGTTCAAATCCAGGAATACCGGCCCCCATTTGAATTTATTGAGGATAAGCGCTGCCTGTTCTTTTTCTCCAAGTATGTAGAGCGCCGCAGCAAAAGCCTCAACTGAACTCAATTTGAATGGCTTCCCGAAATTCACTGCATTTGCCGCAAGCAGGTATGGAAGAGCACGATGCTTCATCATCAGTTTTTGAAGGATCGGAAATACACGTTCTACCTCTTCCCACGAACAGTCAAGTACAACGATACCTTTCCCGGCATCATCCGCAGGTGAGAGTGCCTGCTGGGCGAAAGGGTCAAGAAATATCGCCTCACGTGGAAGTGTCCTGGGATTTTTGTGAAGATTTGCGAGATTGAATCTGGCGAGCTTTTTTCCAGTGCACTTTTTGGGGTCGCACTGGTCCGCGTGATAGAAATGAAGAGAAATTCCTTTATGCGAAAGATGTGGTAGATCTTTTTGGAAAGGAGGTCTCGCAGTCTGAATATCTGATTTAGGTCCCGATGTCATAAACATGATTGAGTTAATTTTGAATCCATTTAGCCTTAAATTTCATTTGATAAAGTAATTTGCATATCCAGGTCGCTGGATATGTTATCCATTTCGGCCAGGTCACTATATGTCCCAAGGTCTTCACCGGGTTCAGGTGTCAGGGGCACTTCCGAAGAGGTTTCTGCCAGGTTCTGGTTAACGTCCGGGGCGAAGTCAATATTTCCTCTTTCACCATAAGTTCCTGTGGTTGTATCTGGCTGGTTCTTGTCAACGCAACCTAACGTAAAAGCCGATATCACAAGCACGATCAATATGTATATCCATTTCATGTTTTATCTCCTTTATTCCGTATCGTCAAGAGTCGTTGTATCTGCGTAAGTCACATCTGGTTCATCATTCGTACCAGCTTTTTCTTCAGTCACATTCTGCTCATTATTCGTACTGGCTTTCACTTTATTTACAACAAGCTTTCTCAGATATTTAACAAACTGGATCACCTGGTTACCTGCATGTCTTAAATTCTTCAATGTTTCTCTCTGCAGCTTATTCCCCTGTTCCAGGAATTTATTTGCATTTCTTTCATTTGTTACAGTCCCATCATTAGCAAAACCAGTATGGATCGCATACAATTCCTTTGTTTTTGTCTGGGATTCTTTTGCTACTTTTACTGCATTCTTGAAATCGGCAAATTCTTTTTCAAGATTAGTGGTTTCATTTCCCTGTGCTTTCAGTTTGCTGATCGCGGAGTCAAGTCTTATAGAAACGTTATCGGCCTTGATAATAAAATTATCTATCCTGTTGTTGAGCACAATTCCCATATAATAACGGGTTTCAAGATTTATATCAACCACTATTTTTTTCAATTCTTTATGGGCATCTCTTAATTCCTGTGTAGAATTTGCCTTTTCCACTTTTCCTTTTAGCTGCTCCAGTTGAGCTGTATGACCATCAATGATTGTTACAGCATTAAACGGAATAGATCCTTTTTCGGAATTATCCATCCTGCTTTTTATGACCTGAAGCTGGGATTTCGCGAATTCGATCGCCCTCAATAAATAGTCTTTTGTGTTTTGTTTTAACTCTTCCGTTGATTTTTCGTCCTTCAATTTGCCAAGCTGCTTGTTAGCCTTTTCGAATATATCTTTAGCTTCTTCAAAATTCTTCTTAGCATTGTCGTATTTGTCCTTATTTGCCTGATATATTTCATTTGTCTTTTCATACTGTTCCCCAACTGTTGCCTGTGCTGCAACGACTCCAGAGAATAAGCTGAGGATGAATAGCGTCATAATTATAGGTGTTAATTTCCTGAATGATTTTGTAGATTTCATATTCATTTCCTTCTTTTTTTGTAATCACATAATCGTGGGGTCAAGGGGTGAGCGCAAGCCCCCGGCTTGAGCCGTGGGGATAGCGAACCCCTTGGTATAGGTCGCAGTTTCAACGCGATTACCTATCCCGAAAAAAGATTTGTCAAGAATCAGATTTAAGGGATAGGCAACGATAAGTAGTATCAAAACAATATAAAGTTTGTCAAGAATCAGAGAGAAAATGTCTAAATCAGAAACACCATCGTTCGTAACAGAATTGCCCTTAAAAACCACATCGGCAGACGAAGCAACCATACTTGTACGTCTGGATACTGGTAGGCAGTTGTATCATGCATGTCTTGGAGAATCTCTTAAACGCCTTGGACTTATCAGGCAATCAAAAGAGTATCAGGAAATCCAGAAACTTCCGAAAACCATTAACGGTAAACCAAATCAGGAACGAACAAAAGCATTCAAAGAACTCAATCAGAAAGAAGGGTTTACCGATTATACTATTCAGCATTATGCAACAGGAATCAGGAATAGCTGGATTGAAGAACATATTGGGACTCATATAGCTCAGAAATTAGCAACGAGAGCCTTCAAAGCCGTCCAGAAAAAGGCTTTTGGAATGGCAAAGAATGTAAGATTCAAAGGAAAAAACCAGATGGATTCTCTGGAAGGAAAGAACAACGAAACCGGATTGAGATTCAAAGACAATACCCTTCTCTGGTCAGGTCTTGAAATACCCTGTATCATCGACCCGGATAACGATGTAATCGCATACGGCTTAAATCACAAACTCAAGTATTGTCGAATAGTCCGAAGAGTTATCAATAGTAAAAACAGGTTCTATCTTCAACTTATTTGCGAAGGAACACCATTCCAGAACCCGAAAAACAAAATAGGAACAGAAGAGATCGGGCTGGATGTAGGAGTGGGTACAATAGCAACAGTAGCAGATACAAAAGCTACCCTGAAACAGTTTTGCAGTGAATTAATCCCGGATCAGAAAAAGAAACGAAAACTACAACGAAAACTCGATAGGTCTTTGCGTTCAACCAATCCTGATAATTATAATAAAAACGGAACAGTCAAGAAAGGAAAGAAGTTTAAAAAGTCAAATCGTTATAAAACAATAAGCCAAGTCTTAGCTGAAACCGATAGAATCTTAGCCGCACACCGAAAATCCCTTCACGGCAAAGACATAAACGAAATAATAGCAACAGGGACGCAGATCAAAACCGAGAATGTATCATACAAAGGCTGGCAAAAGCGATACGGCAGGTCAATCGGTATGCGTGCCCCATCCATGTTCATGAATAGCCTCAAACGAAAAGCTGAAAATGCTGGTGGCTATTTTTTTGAAATTCCAACACAGAAAACCAAATTATCCCAAACATGCCATATCTGCGAGCAGCAGGTTAAGAAACGACTTAGCAAGAGATGGCATATTTGTTGTGGTATCCAGATGCAGCGGGACTTGTACTCTGCATTCTTAGCTAAATGTGTTGGAACAGATACAAGCGCCCTTGAATTTGCCAGAGCGAAAAACCTCTGGCAAGGTATGGAATCTATCCTTAGCGAAGCGATTTCAAGGGCTTCTCAAACTGCGATAGGCAAGGTTTGTCCTGCCAGCTTTGGGTTCAACGGAACTCAGAGCCAGAGTGGTTCGCTCGTTAATCCTGTACGAATTATAAGTGAGGCTATGGATGCTGTAATCCTCCCGGATGAGAGCCATAGAGAGCTTATATGAACGTCAGGAATCTCCCGGCTTTAGCCGTGGGAGAGGTTCAAAGATTACCATAAATATACTTTTATGTCATTAAAGGAAATACATACCAGAGCAATAAGCTTTTAAGAAAACATAACGATACATGCTGGTATGAGACGAATGTATCACCTTTACCCAAAAGACCCGGAATTTGAACGTAAATTTAGATTCGAGGAATACTTTCCTTTTCTGGTAAGAATTATGGCAGGAATGGATGGACAATCTGGTGAATTCATCACGGACGGTCCAGACCGAAAAGCCACTCCCATAAAAGCAAAGAGAAGCATTGCGATTGAAATAACTGATAGAAGCGTTGATTTTGTCCCGCTCAACAAGAACACTCTTGATGATATCCTCAAGGATGTGACACCGCAAGGAATTATTGATTTCAGGGTAATTCTGCAATACTCAGTACTTGATTCGAACTATAACCGCGTTGGCTTTAAAGGGGACACATATCTTGTAAGGACTAACCTTGATAATGGCGTCCTTACCATGAATATCCATCTTACTGATGGTAATGGAAGGACTGATTGTGAACGAATCGCAGATACCATTGTTGAAGAGATAAAAAGAAACGAATAAGATGTCTGAACTTACCTATACAATATCTATGCCCTTTAAAAGAAAGGGAAAAGAACAGCTAAAGGACATGGAATTTGTTATGGCGCTCTCTATGGATCTTAAATGGTTCACTCCTGAGCAGGCAAGATCAGTATTGTCAGAGGCCCAGAGGTCAGGGCTTTTAAAACGTGACGGGGAATTAGTACGACCTTCCTTTGATCTTTCTAAAATAGAAATACCATCAGGATTCAAGCCGCAAACCGTCGCTATTGAGAAAAAGACCGTTTTTGAAAAAGTCATTGAACGGATAATAACCAGTACAGGAATAGAAAAAAGAAAAGTAATCTCAATGATAAATAAAAAACAAGAAGAGCTTTCAAAACAGGTAGTGATAGAGGTCAGCGCCATACTCGTTGCAATTGAGAACAGAGTTTTGGTGGATGACCTTATCGATGAAGAATATGCAGCGTTAACTACTTTGTCTTCTTAGGCAAAGTTTACGGTGGTAAAATTATATTTTTCGAAAAGCTGCGAAACAACAGTATGAGAAATGGTTTCTATAGTGCCTAATCAGCAATGTTTTTTGCGCAGCGACATGGGATAGCTTTTCAAGTTCCCTCCTGCGTTTTTTTCTCGATCGGCAGCGTGAACGTGAACGTTGTTCCCTCGCCGTATTTGCTTTCTGCCCAAATCTTTCCCCCGTGCAGTTCCACAAGCTGCTTTATGATCGCAAGTCCAAGACCTGTTCCACCATATTTGTGGGTAGTTTCAGATACAAGCTGCTCGAACTTGTTGAAAAGCTTGCTAAGATTTTCTTCTTTGATACCTATGCCTGTATCTGAAACAGAAATTTTCGCCATATCGCCGAATTTTTTGATTGTTATAGTTACTGTTCCCCCTTTTTCTTTTGTGAATTTAATGGCATTGTCTAATAAATTGAAAAGAATCTGCTTAAATCTCAGCTTGTCAGCCTCTATAAACTCAAGTTCCGGATCTAATTCCGTTTTCAGGAGCACGTTATGCTTAAGTATTTGTTCTTCAAGGAGGGATAGCACCTCTTTAATGGTTGAGGGCACGAACATCTTTCCGGGCAAAAGTTCCATTTTTCCAGCTTCTATCTTGCTTATATCAAGAATATCATTGATTAGGGCAAGCAGAAATTGATTGCTTGTAAGAATAGAATCCACATATTTTTTCTGTTTTTCATTTAATTCTCCAACCTTACCCATTCTAGAAGTTCAGAAAAACCAATAGAAGCAATAAGAGGAGTGCGGAGTTCATGGCTCACGTTCGCAATAAACTCACTTTTTACTTTGTCTGCAACTTCAAGTCGCTCGTTTTCAATAAGTAGCTGTTCTTTAATCTCTCTTTCAGTGATGTCTTCCCCTATGCTTGCAGTTCCGGTTATCCTGCCATCGATGTCGAACAGCATTATATTGTTCCACGATATCAGGCGTAACTCTCCTGTTTTGGTCATAATGTGGTTAATGAAATGAAGTGGGAGATATTTCTTTTTGATTGCAGATATGAATACATCTTTCACTCCCTGTTCAGGCGGAACAAAAATGTTGAACCAGTCTTTGCCCATGACTTCATCCCTTGTCCAGTCTGTAAGCCCGAGAAGGAAATCGTTGGCAAAGGTTATCTTTCCATCGGTGTCGAGGGTTACTGCCACCATATTTACGTCCTCAAGCGTCTTCCCGTACCGTCTTTCTGACTCGAAACGTTCTTTTTCAATGTGCTTGCGCGTTGTTATATCCCTGAAAACACCATACATCGCCGGTTTACCCATATAGGTAAATGGAATTGATACAATCTCTACATCCACATAAGTGCCATCGATCCTCACGAACTTTTCTTCAATGAGGGGTGCCATTTTTCCTACTCCCTGTATACGAATACGTTCCCTGGCAATTTCATGATGGTCAGGATGAATAAATTCCATTACTGTTTTTCCGATTAATACGGAAGCATCTGGTGCACCAAAAATTTTTGCACCTGCTAAATTCATAAACATGATTTTACCTTCAGAATGAATGACGATTCCATATGGAGAGAAATCCACAAGCTTGCGATAGCGTTCCTCGCTTTCTCGAAGGGCATTTTCAACCTTTTTGCGATCCGTTACATCACGTACGATACTCAGTACTTCATCCCCACTTAAAGGTGAAACTTCTGCTTCATAATTATGAATAATGCCTTTTTCTGGTAGCTCATATTCAAATGATATGGCTTTTCCAGTCTTGATGACCAGTTCGATGTGATTCAGGTTTTCTTCTGCCAACATGGACGGCAGCACATCAGAAATATTCTTGCCTATGAAAACTTCTGGAGGCATTAGGGGCTCAATTCCCTTCGCCGCTTTGAATCCAACAAGCACTCCGCTTTTATTTATCGTGAATAACATGTCAGGTATCGCTTCAAGAATCAACCTGGTCTTTGCTTCGCTTTTCTGCAGGGCATCATCATTCTTGCGAGACTTGATGTCCTGAATAAGAGTTATGTGATGACTTGGCTTCTCCCCTGGACTCCAAATTGGAGAAATTGTTTCGTTCACCCAAATAAACTCTCCGTTCTTACAGATATATCGTTTATCAATGCTGAATTCACGGATTTTTCCGGATATCAGAAGTTCAATTTTTTCAGAGTTGTGCTTTAAATCATCAGGATGTGTGATGGATTGTAAATCCATATTGCACAATTCTTCTTCCGAATAACCCACAATGTCACAATATTTCTTATTGGCTCTTAAGAACCTGCCTGTTATGGCCTCAACAAGAATTATACCAACAGCAGCCTGGTCGAATATCGCTTGGAAATGCTTATCCTGGTGTGCGAGATGACTTTTTCCTTTTTCGACCTTTTGTTTCATATTCACAATTTCATGGAACTTACAGCTTATATAACATTCTGAATTGTCTTTCAACTTAGTATTTGGTTTTTTTTTGGTTTGGGATCAGCAGAGCTGCGGAATATAGCGATAAAGATTATCTGCGTCCTGAAATGCGCTTAACGTTTGTCACCGCAAAGCCATCTATATTTGTTACTGAGATGTCAAATCTTACTATATTCTCCTTCGCCATTCGTGGCATAAGCCCCCTGAATTTAATTATCTGCATTGTTTGCTGATTTACAAAACCATCCTCTTTCCATTTAAACGCCATTACCCCGTCTGCAATATCCATGATCTCCTCTTCTTTGGGGTTTTCAATAATTCCTTTTCCCATCAGCAGATACACAAGCCCATCCCATTTCTTGGATTTTTTCTGCAGGTCTTCAAGGAAGGATAAACAATCATTCCATTCGAAGCCACATGCTTTTATGAGCCGGTTCAATGAGTCAATTATTACAAGACTATTGGGCGCCTGGAACTCTAGAGTTGATATAAGTTCCCTTAACAGAGACAACTTTCCATCACCCTTCAGTCCTTTTGTACTCGTCCAGTCTTTCTCATATTCCATTGTGGGAGTCAGGGCGGAAAATGAGGAGAAATCCTTGAAAAAAAAGCTCTTTCCGTTCCAGTATTTTATGAAATCAGGGGGGAAGGCATACCTCAGTTCTTTAAAGATATCGTCCTTTGAGTGCGCTAAAGAGATATAACAAATACTATCAGGAATTTTTAAATTTCCCTCTTTCACAAGATAACCTTGAAGTTGATTACTAATAGAATTGTATCTGGCCTGATCGTTTTTTAACCAGAAAAGGTTTGCAGCCGAAGTATAGGCAAATTCTGTATTTCCTGCCCCTGCGTCTGCGATCATCAATACCAGTGAACCTGCGGGGAATCCCCCCATAATTATAGGATCAAATGAGGTTATACCTGTGGGTATTATGTTAAGTTTCCCTTGCTGGGTAATTAGAACTGAACTGCCTCCCTGGTCAATCTGAATTAACCTGGAGCTCTTTAGATCAGGTTCATTTTCTCTAAATGTAGCTTTTATTTCTCTTCCAACCGATTCATTCAGGTGTTGGACTTCATGGTCTCTGGTTAATACTTCCTTTAATGCGAATTGTTCAAGCGCGCGTGCGTGTGATTGTTCTAGGATTTCGCGTTCTCTGGCAAATTCTTCCTTTAATGCTGCTTCCTTTAATGCTGCTTCCTTTAATACAGTTTCCCTAAATGCTGCTTCCTTTAATGCATTTTTTCTTAATATTGTTTCTTTTAATGCATTTTCCCTTACTATTGTTTCCTTCAATGCAGCTTCCTTCATTACCACATTTTTTTCTTCTAATTCTTTATATTGTTTGAGAACCTTCATCTCTTCTTTGTTTGAATCGACAAAGTCTTTGTCTTTGATATCAAACACAGCCTTATTTTCGTGAACTTCGGTATCTTTTTCCGGAGTGCTAATTTGTTTATGCAGCAGATAATTTATGATACTATTCAACAGATTACCTAATTTGGATTGATTTTGCTTATCCTTGACAGCATAAATGGCCCCAGCGTCTCCACTCACACTATCGCCTCATGCTGAATATTGAATACTTCTGAATTGTTTGATCTGTTTTTCGTCTATTTGCATCCCCTTTGGGTAAGATTTTATTTAAATGATATATAATCTGATATATATATGTTAATTTGTGGTATTTGAACTTATCGGTTGCTGCTTGTTTTTATTTGTTCTATAGCTTCATGAACCAATAAGCACGAAAAGCCTGCAGGAAAATATGGCAGAGCCATAATAAATATCTCATCGCTTAATATCGTAAAAATTATATGAAGAAAAGCTAAACGATAGACATAACCAGAACCATATGTGGGAGAATGAGCGTTCCGATTTTTTATACTCCGCTGCCCCTGAATTTAGCTATTATTTTCATCAAATCAGGAAAATTTATTGGTTTTGAAATATATGCATCAAACCCTGCTTTGAGATACATTTCCCTATCGCCTCTCAATGCAAAAGCAGTCATAGCTACTATAGGAATAGAATTATATAGGGGAATCATTTTAATTATTTTCATAGCCCCTACGCCATCTATGCCTGGTAAGGCTATGTCCATGAGTATTAAATCATAAATTTCCTTATTTGCCTTCTGTATTGCCTCGTTTCCCTCTTTTGCCCCATCAACATTAAAGCCATTCATCGTGAGTAGCTCAAACAAAAAATCCAGATTAAAGGGATTATCCTCAACCACAAGTATTTTTTTCATTTATCCTCGTTTTTAAGTTCAGGTGTTAAGTACTTCATGTTTAAATTTACTCATTTTTTTTTTAGTTTAATGATATAGCTGTATATATAGATTTGTTGTGCATCCAGAGCCAAATGGCATCATTATACCGTTGAATTTTTCACCAACATTTTGACAAAAACTCAAATTGATTTTATAATCATAAGACCGATTGTTTCATCCTCTTTTGGCTTAATATTCTCAGCAATATCTATTAACCCTAATATCTTATCCAGATCTAAAATCAGCATCTCAAGGCGAATGGCATTCTCTTTTTCTATTTCATATTTTTCATTTACTTCATGGTACCTATTGCTTATCTCCTTGAAGTTATTCTTTAGTGTTTTTACTGACTTCTCAAGCTCGTGGATTTGAGATGTTTTATTTTCATTTTCTTCCTGAGACTTTACTTTTTCATTCTGGTACAACAGTCTGATTTCTTCAAGCTCAGCATTCGGTTTATTTGCAGATTCCTCATATGTCCTTATTATTTCCTGATAACTATCGATCACCAGATTCAATCTCTCTATAATTTCTTCCTGTTCCTTGTTTGGAATGAGTGCAACTTCGGAGTGTTCCTCTTGTTTCTTGATTATCCCCTGTTGCTCCTCAATCAACTTTTCCAATTCTGAAATAGTTTTCTGCTTTTCTTCAAGTTCTCTTTTAGTTTTATTTAATTCAACAATAGATTGATTTTTAGAAACCTCTACTGTAGAAGGGGTTTTTTTCACCAAAGAAATAAGCCAGTTTATAAAAGAAATCTTCGGTTTAGGTCGTGTACCTGAATTTAATATCTTTATTTTTGGCTGTATATTTTCTTGATGGCGATTCTTCATTTCTTCAAGCATATTCTTTTTTAGATTTGCAAGTTCATCGTCTTCTACCATATTATATCCACAATGATATTTTCTCTTATTAATGTGATGGCTATTACAATGTTTATCAGATCTGCAGGTAATCCAAATATGAATCAAAAAAGCGCAGCATATTTATAAAAATTTTAATATATTTTTTATTGCGCGCGAACATGCACCCACACATGCTGATGGAATAAAGACTTGTTCCCGAAGCAGACAATAATGAGAAACCTGAATTATATTTATATATTAGTGGTATGTATTGATAAACTAATGCAAAAATGTCATAGCATAATTGTCACTGGTAAAGTACAGGATATTGGTTTTAGGTCTATTGTAGAACATATTGGAAGGTCACTTGGTATTCCTGGCCTGGTTTTTAATGCAAAGGATGGCAGTGTTAAGATCCTTTGTTCTGGTGAGATAGTGTAGTCGATAATTTCACGCAGACAATAAGGGTACGCGGGGAGGAGAATGGAACTGAAATTGCAAGCATCAAAGAAAAGACATTAGCCATTAATATTGATCTACCTGACGAGTTCTCAAAGGTATCCTCAGATGATGAGTTCGATCTTGGAAGAAAGTTCGATAGAGCTAATGAATTATTATCCACGCTGATAGTGAATAATAAAATCGGATTCAATGATAATAAGACCGGATTCAATGATATCAAGATCGGGATAAATAATATGACTACAATCATGCTGGAACAAAACACCCGCCTCGATGAACACAATCTACGCCTCGAAGCAATCCTTGAAAAATTGATCAATAAATAATTCTTTTTCTGAAAAACCGTATATAAATGCGCACTGGATTATTAAATTATGCTCCCCCACCGCCCTTCTCGCAGGAGATGTGCCCGCAGGCCACGACATGCTCTTCCCTTTGTGTTATGCGCTGCGAATGTGAGGGCGCCGGTGGCATTGTAGTCGAGGAGCATGGTGGGCGTTTTTAGACAGGATCGACAGGATTTACAAGATTTTCCACAAAAATCGTATCCTGTCTATCCTGTAAATCCTATCAAAGGTCACGATTTTATTCACCGCAAAGTCGGCCATGAACTATGGTTCATAAATGAGCATGAAAAAATCAGCGAACTGGTACGAACTAAAACGAACTCCGGTAAAGTGAGTTCGTATCGATTTCGTTGTGTTCGTTTTGTGGCTAATGTATTTATTGGTTAAGGTACCAAATAAGATTGAAAGCTATGCAAAAAAGAGCAATAATCACAGCAAGTGGAGAAGTACAGAGAGTTGGATATAGAGGAGTTGTTGAGCGTTTTGCACGAAAATTGAAGCTCACCGGCTTTGTGGAAAATATCAAACCATACGATGTAAGGGTTGTTTGCGAAGGGGATAAAACCAGCCTGGATTCTTTTATCAAATTAATAAGAATTAATGAATACCCCATTGAAGTGGAACATCTGGATGTAAAGTTCGAGGATGCGACAGGGGAATTTGAATATTTTGAAATTAAACGCGGCGATATGGCCGAAGAACTGGGAGAGCGACTTGATATAGCGAATGCTAAAATGACGGTAATGACGCAAAAGCAGGATGTAATGATCGAAAAATTGGATCACAATACATCTATTTTGAAAGAAAATACATCCCTATTGAAAGAAAATACTCGTACCCTGGTCGATTTTAAAACTGAAACAAATGATAATTTGGGTAAACTTACAAATATCATGACAAAGCATGACGTTAATGCCCAGGA
>Ga0265296_1000459_pt1 | contig 63581 bp, 68 predicted proteins | sample MunlanPumphouse1_FD_189073 | JGI IMG/M metagenome (GOLD analysis project Ga0265296, IMG submission 189073) | Groundwater microbial communities from a municipal landfill in Southern Ontario, Canada - Pumphouse #1 | ecosystem: Environmental > Aquatic > Deep subsurface > Groundwater | place...
ATTACTTCGATCTGACAAAGGATGGCTCTCTTACCACCGGTCTTGCCGGTGTGAAAGCGGCCTTCCTTGTCATCTCGGTATCGTCCGACTGGCTCTACCCGCCCTACCAGTCGCAGGAGATTGTCTCAGCCCTGACAGCGAACGAAGCAGAGATCCACTATTGCGAGATCCGTTCCAATTATGGTCATGACGCCTTCCTGCTCGAATCCGGCCAGCTGAATTACATTGTGGGGAAGTTCCTGTCCCACACCGTTGTCGGTGATGTTATGGTACGGGATATCGAGACGATAGAGGAGGGGACAACTATTTCTGTGACCGCCCGGCGGATGATCAAGGCCGGGGTCAACCACCTGCCGGTCCTTTCCACCGGGGGGCAGCTCGTGGGCATCGTCACATCGTGGGATATTGCGAAGGCGGTTGCGTCAAACTTCCTCTGGCTGGATGAGATCATGTCCCGAAACGTTGTCACGACAACCCCCGGTGAGCCGATTGAGAGTGCGGCTAGGAAAATGGAAGAACACCAGATCTCCGCGCTTCCGGTTATTGACGAATACCAGCATGTGATCGGGCTCATCACGGTCGATGCCATCAGCGTGCTGGTCGGGAGGGGGAACCCATGAGCGATATCTCCCGCCCCACGGGAAAGGCACTCCTTGTCCTCGGGTGCCCGGAAGCGCCGGCCCAGCAGGCGATCGCGCTCTACCTCGCGCACCAGCTTCGAACGCACGGGGCTGACCTGCTCATCGCCGGCAACCCATCGGTGCTCAACCTCCTCAAAGTCTCCGACCCGGACAAGCATTACATCGGGCAGACGATGGTGCTGGAGAAATGCATCGAAGAGATCGTGGAGAAGCGCCTTACAGCGGATCCCTGCGTGGTCTGTGCCCACAACGATGCGGCGATTTCCTATGCGGCCACGATGCGCCACCTCCTGCCGGACAGCCGTCTCGTTGTTATCATCTTCGGGAAAGACCCTGAACCGCTCGCGGCATCCGTGGATTTCCCCTGCGAGAAGATTGTCGAGAAAGCAGTGCACAACCCGATGCAGCTGAAAAATAAAGTGAACGAGGTGTTCGGATGGGCTGTATCGAGAACCTGAAATACGAGATGCTTCTCCCGCTCGGCGCTTCCTTCAAGGAATGCCGGGAATATGTTGAAAAGAATTTCAAAGAAGTCTGGTATGTGGATCCCGGCTACAAGCTCTTCGATGAATACATCATCGGCCTGCCCCCGATAGCACTCGGCCTTGATTTGGGAAAGATCGTTTTTCCCTATACCAAACCCTGCCATGGGACCTATCTCCTGCTGGTAGAAGATGCAGATGAAGCGGATCGCGTCCGCAAAACCGCGAGAAAGAAAAAATAATCCCGGGTGAAATGGCTTCATGAAGGAACAATGGCTTGTACGCTATTCTGAAATATTCTTAAAATCCGATCCTGTCCGCCGGCAGTGGGAGAACGCTCTCATCGCCAACATCCTCGAAGTGATGCCCAAAATCCACGTGCGGAACGAGCGGGGACGGATCTGGCTTGACGGAGACGTGAAACCCGATCTGCTGAAGAACATTTTCGGCATCGTCTCGTTCTCGCTCGTGGAACACATACAACTCGAAGAGATCGAATCCTTTCTCCCCGACTACTCTCGCCGGCATGGTATTGAGAAGGCGAAAACCTTTGCCCTTAAGATAAAACGGGTGGGAAAGCACGAGTTCTCGTCAAATGACAAGGCAATCGAGTACGGCAACCTCCTGCGACGGGAATTCCCGCATCTCAAGGTGAACCTCGCAACTCCTGACAAGGAGATCCACATCGAGATCCGGGCCGGGGAGGCCTACCTCTACGACAATGTCACACGGGCCGTTGGCGGGCTCCCTCTCGGGGTCGAGGGGACTCTCGTTGCGCTGGTCTCGGGAGGAATCGACTCCCCGGTTGCTGCATGGATGATGATGAAGCGGGGCTGCCGGATCCTTCCGCTCTTTGTAGCGCTCGATACCTTTCTCGATGAGACAACGATTGCGCGGGCAGAGCGGGTGGTGGAGGTTCTCGCCCGGTACCAGCCGGGGATTAACCTGACCGTGATCCACGACGCCTATCTTGCCGAGGCAAAACAGGAACTGACCCGGAGGCACCTGGAAAAATACACCTGCATCTTCTGCAAGCGCCGGATGTACCGGGTGGCTACCGCGTTTGCACAGCAGCACGGGGCAAAGGGGATCGTTACCGGGGAATCTCTCGGGCAGGTGGCAAGCCAGACCCTCGACAACCTTGTTGTCCTCACCGATGCCGCCACCGATGTGCCGATCCACCGGCCGCTGATAGGGTATGACAAGGAGGAGACGATGAAGATCGCCCGGGAGATCGGTACATTTTCCGAGTCCATATCAAAGGCTTCCGGCTGCAAGGCAGTGCCGGTCGGGCCATCTACGAAAGCAAAGCTCGAAACGATCCGGGAGATCGAGGGTATGCTTGAAGCAACGAAGATGCCGCTTCCCGTATAACCGCTTCACTCTTTTTTGGGATGCATGCAGGACTTTCCCTTCCCGCTAATCACCGCGAGAGCAGCCTCCCCGGGCGGAATATCCGACATTATGGCTTTTCCTCAGTATTAGTTTCATTTTGCATAGTATATCGAAAATTGGTTACTACCTGCTATTTGTAATGCAGATGCAGAAACACTGTACATCTGATCCCATCAGGGAAACCCGCGTCCGTCAGGAAAGGATGCGGGACAGGACTGTCGTGGAAGACTATGACTGACTTTGCAGCAATCGGAAGAAAAAAGCTCCGTGAGATCGACGGGGAAGCCGGGGTTCAGGTTGAAGAACGGGTAAACCTCATCTGCCCCGACCTTGCCCGGTACCTCATCGAGTACTCGTTCGGCGAGATCTATGCCCGGGAGATCCTTGACAACAGGACCAAAGAGCAGGCGGTCGTTGCCGCCCTGACCGCGATGGGAACCGCAGCCCCCCAGCTCAAGGTCCATATCCACGCGGCGCTGCACGTGGGCTGTACGCCGGAAGAGATCCGGGAGATCATCATCCAGATGAGCGTGTATGCCGGTTTCCCGGCAACCCTGAATGGCATGGGTGTGCTCATGGAAGTCTTAAAAGAGACCGGCAGGAACCTGTCGGTCGCATCGGTCCATGCCGGGTCGGAAGGCCGGTACGAGCGCGGAAAGGAATGGCTGTCAAAAATTGCTCCCGACCAGGAGCGTGTCTTAAAAGAGACCTTCGACCCGATCAACCCGAACATCACCCGGTATGTCATCGAATTCGGGTACGGGGATATCTATGCCCGGGAAATCCTGCCCGTCAGGAACCGGCAGGCAGCAACCATTGCAGCCCTTGCAGCAAAGGGCACGGCTCCCTCGCAGCTCCGGTTCCATATCGGCGGCGGGCTCCGGGCGGGTCTCCGCGAAGCGGAGATTGTCGAGATCATGCTGCTCATCTCCGTGTATGCCGGTTTCCCGGCAGCCCTCAATGGCATCCTTGCAGCGCACGAAGTTGCAATGGCCATGCAGGAAAACAAGTGACCGGAAAAACCGGGTTCCGTGAGGATGAACACAATGGACGTGTTTGAAGCAATTAAGAAGCGGCGGGCAATCCGCCAGTACCGCCCCGATCCGGTGAGCCGGGAGGATATCCTGGCCGTGTTGGACGCAGCCAACCGGGCTCCTTCTGCCATGAACCGGCAGCAGTGGGAATTTGTCGTGGTTACCGGGGAGAAGATCTGCAAAATGGGGGAGAGCTTTTGTGCAATCATGAAAGAATATACAAAAAACAGGGACATCTCCCCGATGCGCGGGTCCCTTACCCGCAACGACTTCCTGCAATTTGCCTTAACGTATGGCAGTGCCCCGGTCGTGATCGTTGTTCTCACGGATGCCGATCCGCTGCCGAATATGCAGAAGGCAAACCTGGAGAGTGCCAGCGCAGCAATGGAGAACCTGCTCCTTGCAGCAACCGCCCGGGGTCTTGGCACCTGCTGGATGACCGGCCCGCTGCAGGATGGGGCAACCCTGCACCGGATCCTCGACATACCGGATACAAAAGAGATTGTTGCCGTAACACCCCTCGGCCATCCCCTCATAATTCCCGGACCCCCGTCGCGCCTCGACCCGGACCTTACGCAAAAAGTCCGCTGGGTAGAGTGACACGGAAGAACCGGGAACCCGTCATCCTCTTTTCCAAGCGGTACCACAACTCCGGGTCACGGGTTTGATCGGGGGACAAATCCATATGCCGGACCGCACTACTGTATCATATGCCATCTCCCATGGTCGGACGAAAGCTCGGGGTCGACACCATACCGGCACCAAACCCGACGCATGTCAAAGGAACGCGGGTTGTCGGGATATCCGGATCCAGCCGGCAGGACCCGGGCATGTCCAAGTCGGAACGTCTTCTTATCTCCGCCCTTGACCGGTGCAAAACATTTGGCTGCGAGACAACGTTGATCCGGCTCAAGGACCTGAAAATCTACGAGTGCGAGGGAAATTATTCGGAGAACCCGGATTACTGCACCTACCCCTGCCAGTCCACCATGAAATACGAGGACGACCAGATGGAGATCGTATACAACGCCGTGCTCGATTGCGACGTTCTCTTCCTTGCGACACCGATCCGGTGGAACAACCATTCGGCCCTTGTCCAGAAATTTGTCGAGCGGATGAACTGCATCGAGAACCAGTCCTCGTGGTTTGGCAAACGGATGATCTCAAAGAAAGTTGTTGGGCTCATTATCATCGGGCACGTGGACGGTATGCAGCACGTTGCCGGCAACCTGCTCAATTTCTTTGCCTGGCTCGGGTTCCACAGCCCCGAAGTCTCCATAGCCTCCTGGGTCGGGGAGAATGACGAAGATACCACGAAGGACTGGAATCTCATCCAAAAGAACCCGTACACGCAGGAAGACCTCGTGGACATGGTGCACAGTTCGCTGCGCCTCGCATGCAGCCTGAAAAACAGTCCGGATTGAGAGAACAAATTGAACCGGGCCGGTCTCTTTTATGCGGCAACCCGGGTGTCGCCACCGCCCGGTGGCAACTACGGTCAGCGGAAAACGAGGATCTGCTGGGTTGACGGGTTATCGGAGTCGGCGATGATGTTGACCGGGAGATCCGAGTTGTCGATAAAGAGCATGACCCGGCCGAATGTTTCAGCAACCCCCGGATCGGCAAATGTCTTGTAAACCTGGAGTCCTTCGCCAGTATAGTTGGGGACCTTGACCGCGGTGTACGAGAGGGTCCCGTTCCTCTTGTCGTACTTCGGGTCTGAAATCGTGATGATCACGGTATCGTTTGCTGCGGGAGCCCCAAGGAGCATGAGCGCTGCATTGGGGGGATTGTTCCCGGAGAACATGGAGCAATGGACGAAAAGATCGGTATCTATGACCCCCGAAACCCGGGCCGGGCGATCGGAGAAATAGACCGTATCGTCCCGCACCCCGCTCAGCGTGAGGGTCATGGTCCCGTTTTTCCCTGCAACAAGCGAACCGTCGGTTGCTTCCTGGACAAACAGGAAACTGATGATATCGGCGGGTAGACCGGGAGACGGCGAGAGGGTCTGGTTCGGATCGGCAACCTGTTGTGTGGGGGTTCCGCAGGTTTCATGTCCCGGTATAACGGATGTGCCGAGAATAACCCCGATACACAAACCGGCGATGAGAACTATTACACAAATCGGGATGAGTTTATTTTCCATGATCGGTCACGCGGGAAGTACCTAATGTTTTCTGGCAAATCCTTTAAATCTGTGGCATTCAGAGAGAATTTCCCGAACGTCTTCATGAGTCCCGACACAGGAGTTCACGACCCGCGCACCGGCTTCCTGGCCGTATCAGGGATTCTGCCTGCGCAATCTAGAAGAACCTGTACAATCCAGTTCCTTTGATGAAAAAGAGCACCCTCGCACTTGTTGTAATCCTCCTTGCAGGAACCATTCTTGCCGCCGGGTGTATCGGCAGTACCGTCGATCCAGGACCAACCCATCAGCCATCGGTAACAAAGCCAACTCCCCAGCCCCTGTCCCCGCTGGTAACCCGCAGCCCACAGCGGGATCTTGCCGATATCCTTACCGATGGATCCGGGTTCGGAAGCCGATCCATATACCAGTATACCGGGAAAATCTCCGTGCTGAATAACACATTCCCGTCGGTCAGGATCCTTCTCCGCTATCCGGATGGCAGGGAATATACGTTCGATGCGGGTGCCATGGGCGGATCGCACGCATCAAAACAACCCTTTGTGATATTCCCCGATGACCAGTACCGGGGGCAGGTACCTCAGTATATCGTCCTGCTGGATGGCAACCGGTATGCAACAACGTACCATTATGCCGATGGGATCACGCACCGGGTTGCCACTTCCGGAAGCCTGATCCCGACCGCGGGATCAACTACCCCCGCATCCTGATCTTTTTTAATTCTGGATCCAGTCCCCCCTTATCAGCAGCCGGATGCTGCCCGTACCGACCGTCCTCATTATCGCCATGCCGGTCGCTGCCAATTCGGTTCTCCGGTCAGAAGAGTCCGGGTTGATGCCACTCTTGCATCGCAGGGTGTGTTTCTCCCAACGCTCACGAGCCGTGCAAGCAATCCCTTAATCGAATACCTGCGGTTTCCCTGAACCGTGAATTACAGGTTTACCCGGGATTAGGAAAAAAGGAACTGAAGGTCGTTGTTGTAAAAGAAAAAATTATTCTTTTTTCCGCGACAGGTAAAAGCCCCCGCCAATTATCCCCAGCGCTGCAAGGGGAATGAGAATCGATGACGGGGACTGGGTGGTTGTCGGGTAGGGTGTCGGGACGGTTGTCTTTGGCGTTGCTTTTTTCACCGGGGTGACCGGTGGGGCAGTAGTTGCACTTGCCGCAGCAGTTTCGGTGGGGGTTGCCACCGCTCCAGCGGGTGCAGTGAGTTGCACATTGTCGATGTATCCCTGGGCAAAGAGGTTCATCTGGCCATAATCCCCGATGGAACCAATCCAGATGCGGTTCATGCCATTGAGTTCATCGTTGAGTTTGATGAAATAACCCCAGTACTCCTGGCCGGTTTGTTTGTCACTGACCTTCATGGAGATGGTATTCTGATCCTTGTTATAAATCACGCCGACATGGTAGGTCCTGTTGAGTTCATACTTGATGGATGATCCCGTGTATGCTGTTGCTCCCGACTGGCTGTTTATATTCAGTAGCTTGTTACCGGGAGTGACAACCTGCAGCCACATGATCTTTCCGAATTTTGCATTGGTAAACACTGTAGCAATACAGGGACCTTTCTCGGGGTCCATCTCCTTGCTGGAAAATGCCAGGCGGAATTTCGCGCCCTCATCTATTCTCGTGAGCATGAGATCATAATCCAGGTTAAACGAGGTATCCTTGTAATCGACCGGTATGTAGGCGTACCCCGCGGTACTGGGTTCAAGCGAGAAATGATATCTTCCTGCACCCGGTTCCCAATAGTCGTATGATGGATTGTTGGTGATCCAGTGAGGATCGCTTGCAAACGATTGCTGGTAGATCACATTCTGGTCGTCGATGGCATCTGCCTGTATCGGCATCACCAGAAAAAGCAGGCACACGGCTGCTAAGATCCAGAGGACATAATTTTTCAGGGTCATGATAATACTCCGCTGATACTTTCCTTACCATCCCTTACATAGTATTCGTTGATACCTTGAGTAATGGCTGGGAATCAGGTCCTCCCGCCGGGAGGATGAGATCGTTAAGGTACTAGCTAATATGTACTGATGCAGTCCGTTCATAAAAATATCGAACTATGATTCGTTCTGCGGATCCGGTCCGGATATTTTCGGGGAAACGCTGATGGTGACCCGTAAAGCTTTTCCCCCGGCCTTTTTTTTAAAGCACTATATTTATGTTAAACTCGCCTAATAGTAAAAAGCAACAAAGTGAGCGTGCGATAATAGTCTAGCGGTAGGACAGGAGCTTCCCAAGCTTCTAACCCGGGTTCGATCCCCGGTTATCGCATAAGGTCTATGGAGTCTGTACTGGAACGTTCAGCAATACGGATCATTGCGGAGAACCGGCGGGGAGTTCTGCGCGACATCGCCACCGTAGTTGCCAATCACGATGCCAATATTGTGATGGTGAACCAGGAAGTCTTCGATTCCGGGCCCAACACCGGTTTTGCGGAACTTTATTTTGAATATGATTGCGGGGATGGCGGCGACCACGATTCCTTCATCACCGATTTGAACAATATCCCTTCTGTCAGGGATGTCAAGACGTACCAGCCGTTTGGGCATATCTTCGGCTCGCGGGTCATCATCATTGGTGGGGGAGCGCAGGTGGCTCAGGTGGCGCTGGGCGCAGTGAACGAGGCGGACCGGCATAACATCCGGGGAGAGAGGATCTCTGTTGATACCATCCCGCTCGTAGGTGAGCGAACCCTTGCCCTTGCGGTCGATGCCGTTTCGCGCCTTCCCCGTGCTTCGATTCTCGTGCTCGCGGGTTCAATCATGGGTGGCGATATCTCAAAGGCTGTGGACCGGGTCCGTGAAGCGGGGATACCGGTTATTGCCCTGAAGATGGCAGGAACGGTTCCCCAGCACGCGGATCTTGTGGTCACCGATCCCATCCAGGCCGGTGTCTTTGCCGTTATGCACGTCAGTAGTAAGGCAGTTTTCGATATCAACCGGGTTCGCGGGCGGGAATTCTGAATGGATATCATTGACAAAGCAGTTTCCGTCCTGATGCACGACGGGCTCGTGGTATACCCCACGGAGACGGTGTACGGTCTTGGTGCCGATGCCTTCTCGGATGAAGCGATCCTGAAAGTATACGAGGCCAAGAAACGGCCCATCTCGATGCCCATCTCGATAGCAGTCTCGGATTTCGAGATGCTCTGTGCGGTTGCTCATGTCAGGTCCGATATGCAGGATTTCATCCAGGCATTCCTGCCAGGTCCGGTAACGGTTATCCTTCCCGCCCGCAACAGTGTTCCGAATATCCTGACCGGCGGTACCGGTTTGATTGGTATCAGGATCCCCTCCCATGAACGTGCTCTCCAGTTGATTGAGCGCTTCGATGCTCCGATTACGGCGACCAGCGCCAACCTCCACGGGTTAAACGACCCGCAGACTCCTGATGAATGTACCGTTTCCCGGGAACTTTTCATTGACGGGGGACGGCTTCCCGGCATACCAAGTACTGTTGTTGACCTGGTCGAACGCCGGATTGTCCGCAGAGGGGCAGAGGCAGATAAAGTCGAACAGTTCCTCTCTGTCCTGTGAGGTTTTGTATGGTGCCGGTCCGGTTGCGCGATTTTATTTCAGATTCCGACGGCTGGCTCTACGCGGTATCTACGTATGATAACGAGGGATCTGTCGGCTGCGTTCTCCGGTACGTTCCTGACGACAACGGAGAACGTGTCCACCCGTCCGGCCGCCGGTATACGAAATACGATTTCGAAGAGGCTTACGCACTTGTTTCCCGTAAAAAACCTCGCTATGCCGGTCTCCTCCACCGTGTTCCTTACGAAGATGTGAACGCCGTGCTCAAGCCCGATGCTGAAATCGGGCGGATTGCATCCGCCCATCCCCGGGTGAAAAAACTTGTTAATCTCTTCGATCTCCCAGAAGGTACGGTAGGCTGTACCGGGTCGCTCCTCTGCGAACTGGAAAACGAATCATCGGATATCGATATGGTGGTGTACGGCCGGCACTGGTTTACTGCCCAGGCCCTCGTGCGGCAGGGCATCCGTGACGGGAAGGTCGAGGGGCTTTCTGAAGATATGTGGCGCAAGGTGTACGAGAAGCGCAAACCCGAGATTTCCTATGATGAGTTTGTTCTCCACGAGCAGCGGAAGTGGAACCGTGGCCAGATCGAGGGCACGTATTTCGATATCCTGTACACCCGGTCTTACGAGGACATCCGTACCGCTCCTCCCGAGAGGGGAACGGTTCTTGGGACGATGACCCTCGAGGCGAAGGTGACGGATGCATCGATGGCATTCGACAACCCTGCCGTATACGAGATCGACCACGAGTCCGTGAGCCGGGTTCTCTCGTTTACGCATACGTACAGCGGCCAGGCGCTTGCCGGTGAGACCATCGAAGCCTGCGGTGTCTGCGAGCAGCATGGCAATGAACGGTGGCTCATTGTCGGAACCACCCGGGAAGCCCGGGGAGAATATATCCTGTCCCGGACCCTGCTTGGGCAATAACCTGGAAACTCTGCTTTTTATTTCCTTCCCCCTGCGCCAACCAACCCCCGGCCGGGGTTGGGACGTTTGCGAGACCTGCATTAGTCTCGTAGTACAGCCGTTGCTCTGTGATTTTCCGGATTCCTGCACTCAGTACCTGCGGAGCACCAAACCCGGGCGGGAGAATCGGATTACATCCATGAAAGAGGGAGGTTATCCAGCCTCTGCACTATTTTATCCCCCCCGACCCCCCTTCATGCCAGATTACCGATTTTCACAATTCTTTGAAGTAAAAATACTGGTTTTAACCCAAAAAACCGGACCGGGTCCCAGGGGGTCGGTGGGGAAAAAATGATAACCGGCCTGCTCATGACCCCCATCCGGCAGGAAAAATTACACCGGAGCAATGGAATTCTCTCCTGTCTTTTTGAGCTTGTCAATACCCCCACCGACCCCCGGGATTCTCCGGTATCCCCCGGTACTCCCATGGGTTCAGATTTGTTCGGGGTGCTCGCGAACGGTGCAGGAACGGTACGTGGACAGCACACAACCCTCGGGGTATATTCCTGCCACGGGTTCTGCAAGGAACCTGCGTACATGAAGCCGGGTCCGGGGATCAACCCGCGTCCGGCGGGAACTGTTCCCCCGGGATTTGATTAAAAAAAAGATCTTTCAACACCGGTCGCAGGTGTATTCCACCTTAAGGGCGGTCTTGCGCATGTCGCCCCGGATCTGCTTTTTCCCACCGGCAATGAACCATTTCTGGCATTTTCCACAGCGCTTGGGCCGGATTTTGTCCCAGATCTTCATCGGGATTTCAAGCACAAACTCGGTCTTGCTCCACTCTTCAGGAGGCTTTTCCGCATTTGCCTCGTAAGCAGCAACGAACTCCATGATCTGGTGGGGGGGCACACCCAGGTCTACGAATTTTTTGAAGACAAAGTAGTTGAAGATCAGCCAGGACAGGTCCGAACGGTCGAGAATGCCATCGTATTCGCTGAATGCCTCGTCGAAGTCCTCAAGCGAGCAGCCGCAGAGAGGGCATTTGCCCCCCACGAGTTCGTCGAGAAATACCTCTTCCTGGCACCCCGGACAGGTCGTGTGCGGGGATTGCATGCGTGATGTCATTGTTGCTCCGGGTTTTGCTGGTTACCTGATATTCATATCCGCTATAGGTAAAACGGTTTCTGGTATCGGATTGATGTTCCTAGTATTGATCGGACAGGGTGATAAGGGTATCACCAGTGCACATGCCCGACGATAAAAAGGTTATGGGCCGGGAGAATTCAGTCTGCGGAAGGTTCGCCCTGCTCCATCACAAGGGAACCGAAAATCACTTTTTCAAGCACCTGGGAGACATATTTTATATGCATAGCTTTCTCAAGGTCCTCGTTGCGGTGGACGTCCGCCCAGAGCTGGAGGCGCATTAAGGCAAACCGGAACCGGTCGAGAGTATCGTCGTCAAGGTTCATCGCTTCCCGGTAAATGGGTTCGAGCAGGTCAGGAAACGCAAGCGGATTCTCCAGTGCCGCGATCACGCCTTTATATATGGGGAGCGGCTGTTCCCTGCCGGTAAGAATCCGCAGGTAGTCCATTCTTATCCCTCGACAACCCTGATCAGTCCTTCCATGACCGTGTCCACACACTTCCAGGTTGGGCTGTCACCACGCCGGATAATGAAGGGCCTGCCTTCGTCACCGGCTTTGCGCATCTCGATATCCAGCGGGATCGCGCCAAGGAACGGAACCTTGAGTTCCTCGGCAATCTTCTTGCCGCCGCCTTTGCCGAAGAGATCTATCTGCTCGCCGCAGTGGGGGCAGAGCATCCCGCTCATGTTCTCGATGATGCCGATGACCGGGAGGCCGAGTTTCTCGATGAATTTCGCGGACTTGCGGGCATCCATGGTTGCAACGTCCTGCGGTGTCGTGACCACGACTGCCCCGCGGACGTTAGGAGCGAGCTGGGCGATGGTGAGGGCTTCGTCTCCCGTACCCGGGGGAAGATCCACGACAAGGTAGTCGAGCGAGCCCCAGTTCACTTGCGTGAGGAACTGCTGGATCGCGGCCATCTTCATGGGTCCGCGCCAGATGATCGGGGTGCTGGTATCAGGCAGCAGGAACGCCATGGAGATGACGGAGAGGTTGCCGGTAACGTGGACGGGTTCGATCCGGTCGTCCATCATCGCAAGCTTGTGGTCCTCGATCCCGAGCATCTTGGGCACGTTGGGGCCGTGCATGTCGAGGTCGAGAAGGCCGACTTTCTTCCCGTGGGCAGAGAGTGCATAGGCAAGGTTAACGGAGACCGTCGATTTCCCGACCCCGCCTTTCCCGGAAAGGACCATGATGACGTGTTTGACGTCGATATCTGCCTTGGGGGGTAATCCGGCCTTCCCGTTCTTTGCCGATGCACAGGTTGTTGCGGTCGGACAGCTGGAGCATTCCTTCTTGCACTCCTCATCCGCCTGCTGTTTTTTTGTATTGTTCTTTGCCATGGGTTGCCTCCAGTAAAAACAACTTTGTACTCTCAGGAGTTGTTCGCACAAGACAATAAAGATGTGGAGATTGAGGCACAGGGCCGGGGACCGGGGATGTGCAGGCCGGGATATTTTTTATAGACAGCCCCCTCACCGATCATTGATGACATCCAGCCAGAAGTTCTGCACGGAGTGCGGTGCAGCCATATCGCCCGGGATGAGGTTCTGCGGGCAGTGCGGAGCAGGTGTTTCCGGGACTGCCACTGCAAACACATCGCAGGCAACACCTGCTGCACAAATCCCCGGTGCACCTGCAACCGTCAGCACCCTTCCACCCCCGGGGGAGCAGGTTGCGGGGATTGTCCCCTTTATCGAACAGGGACTGCTCTCTGTTATACATTATACGCTTGTGATCACCAACCGGCGCCTCATCTTCTGTACCTGGGATCCCGGGACGGATGAAGCGATGTCCGATGCAGACGATGTGGTGATGCAGGAGTCATGCAGCATATCCGAGACTTCCGACGAGATCGCTCATTTCCGGGCAAAAGACTGGGCTGCCGGGCCCTGGCAGAAATACCGGTCAATGGACCCTGATACGATTGCCACCGGCTCACCGGGTGCGATTGTTGTGCCGCTTTCGGAAATCGCATTTGTGGATATAGTCTGCGAAACGCGGTCTTCCACCCAGGACGGACTGTCCGTCCAGCACGGGCAAAAACAACTCAAATTCGACCTGATGTATTCGCAGGGTCCCTTCCTTTCCCGGTTGCTTGTACCTCTCCTCGGGGATCGGGTCAGGGTCGCCGATCACCTCCATAAGCGGCATGGGATAGACCGGTTGATCACCGGACAGGAATACAAATAATCCCCTTCTTTTCCTGCGGGATCGTTTTCCCGCACGTCATCACCAGGTTTTACCTGAACGTCTCGTTTGGCAGGCCGCGTTCCGTGGTCATGAAGGTGAACCGGATAACGAAGGTACCCTTTCGTACCCTTTATGCATCCCGGCATCCATGTTCGTGGTAATGAAGCCCCTTGCCGTTACCCTGGACTTCCTGGAATTCCCGCCCACGTATACCTGTGACGGCGGGAATTTGTCTCCGCGAATCACCCTCCGGGATCTCGATGCCGTTTCGGTAGTTGTCATGGTTTATAACCCGTTCGAGAAATCCTGTTGTTCCTTTACGACCTGGATCTGCTGGAACCTTCCGCCATTGCCGGTAATCCCGGCCGGGATCCCTTTAGGGGGAATAGTTATTGACCCCGTCCCCGCGGTCCAGGGAATTACAGATTACGGGATACCCGGGTACACGGGTCCCTGTCCCCCGCCGGGGGAGACCATACGATACCAGTTCAAGGTGTACGGGCTCGATCAGATGATCGATCTTGCACCCGGGAGCACCAAGCACGAGCTTGTCATGGCCATGAAAGGGCACGTTCTCCAGTTCGGTGAGACGGTAGCGCTCTGTACCCGGTAATCCCCGGGGTCCGTTGCAAACCTGTGCTGCTACCAGCAGGTTTATGTTCACGTCCAATGAACCGTCAGTAAAGAAGGTTGCAGATCCATGGAAGAACTCAACGTGAAGATTTCGGTGAAGGTCCTGCCGAACGATTACACCTGTGACGGGGAAGACAAGTCGCCCCTGATCGAAGTGGGCGGGGTAAATACCGACAAGTCGCGATGCCTTGCCATCATTGTCAACGATCCCGATGTTTCGGGTGGAGGCGGTTTTGTGCACTGGATTGCCTGGAACATCGAGCTTGTCAGGATGATCCCGGAGGATATCCCAAAAACCCCTACGGTCGCCTTCCCGCTCACGGCCGTCCAGGGCACGAACAGTTTCGGGAAGATCGGGTACAACGGCCCCTGTCCCAAAGAGGGCATGACTCACCGGTATTTTTTCAAGGTGTACGGGCTCGATATGGAACTTCCCCTTGAAGGGGGCGCAACGAAAGAGGAACTGATCCAGGCAATGCACGGCCACGTAGTCCAGTATGGCGAAACGTTCGTGACGTACGGGCGATAAACCCCGTATCCCGTTTTTCTTGAGAATCTGCCGCATTGCAGGGTAACCTGCCGGGTTCGTCACCATTAAGATGCTCCGGCACAGATTCACGATGACATGCAGAGATCTGCCCTCCCACGGGTTCCGGATCCAAAATGCGAGTCTGTCATCCGGATGCAGACCGAACGCCGCGAATCACTCCTGTCTCCCCTTGCCGCACGAAGCTCCGGGGCTGTCCGGCGGTTTGGCCGGAAGCAGGAAGACATCCGGACTCCCTATTCCCGGGATGCAGATCGCATCATCCATACGCGGGCCTATACGCGGTACATCGACAAGACCCAGGTCTTCTATCTCGTGGAGAACGACCATATCACTCACCGGGTCATCCATGTCCAGCTGGTTTCAAAGATTGCCCGGACCATCGGGCGCTGTCTCCGGCTCAACGAGGATCTCATCGAGGCTATTGCACTCGGCCACGATATCGGCCATATCCCCTACGGCCATTTCGGCGAGACCTGCCTTTCGGAACTCTGCGAAAAAAACGGGATCGGGAAATTCCTCCACAATGTCCAGGGCGTCCGTTTTCTCGACCGGATCGAGGATTGCGACCTGACGGTCCAGGTGCTTGACGGGGTTCTGTGCCATAATGGCGAGGCGGACGATGTCAGGATCGCTCCGGAGCCCTGTGAAAGTTATGAGGCGTTCGACCGGAAAGTGGAGGACAATGCCCGGGGTAACCGTTCCCTCTCCCCAATGACGCTGGAAGGATGCGTTGTCAAGTTCGCCGACACCATCGCTTATATCGGGCGGGACATCCAGGATGCCCGCGAGATCGGGCTCATTGGGGAGGATACGCCCATTCCTGATGTGTGCGGGGAGATTCTTGGCAGGGATAACAGCCAGATCATCAATACCCTGATCTACGATCTCCTGGAGAACAGCGATACCGAGGATACGGGGTACATCTCCTACAGTCCTGACGTGGAGAACGCCCTCATCGCACTGCGCACGTTCTCCCGCACCCACATCTACAACAACCCGTCCCTTACAACCGAGCGCGAGAAGATCCGGCGGATGTTTGCCACCCTATTTTCGGCAGGTCTTGAGGATCTTGAATGTGACAGGCGATCCGCGAAGATCTTTACGAATTTTATCGACACCGGTTATGTCAGCAAAACCTATCTCGGTTCTGCCACGCATGCCGAACTGGCAAGGGATTTCATTGCCGGGATGACCGACCGGTACTTTGCCCGGCGGTTCGAGGAGTGCGTGATCCCACGGAGAATTGAAGGGAAGTTCTCAAAAAACAACAGCGGTTAATCGTATTTTCCTTTTGGCCCGGTCCAGCCGGTAAACCCGCAGTAGATGCAGCCAACCCCTTCACAGTGGCGGCATAGCGTTTTTGGCGCCGTGACAAGGACGGTCCCGGTCTTGTTGCAGTATAAGCAGCCAAGGCCCCCGCAGTGCCCGCACTCCGCCGGTTCGTAGGTTTTTTCATGTGTTGTCATGGGTATCCTCTCTATCCCCGGGTTCGCCGATCTTTCAGGCCCCCGGTTCAGTCGTCGTCTTCGTCAAGGTACCCCTGGAGAGCATCCAGGAGTTCGACTGCCGACGCGTACCGGTCTTTCGGGTTCTTTGCAAGGCATTTCAGGATAATCTTCTCGACTGCCTCGGCATCGGGATTATACTCTGAAGGCGGAATCGGGGGATCCCGCAGGATCGCGTTACCTACTTCGACAATGCTCTCCCCGCCAAACGGGAGCGAACCGGTCACCAGCTCGTAGAACACCACGCCCAGCTGGTAGACATCCGTTCGTTCATCGGTTCTCCCGAACTCCGTGGGCGAGACCTGTTCCGGGGCTGCATAGGAGAGAGAGAAACCGGCAATGCTCGATTTCTTGATATCCGCCGCAAGCACCTTGCTCATCCCCCAGTCCGTGATCTTGGGCACCAGGTCCTCGGTCAGGAGGATGTTGTGGGGCTTGATGTCCCGGTGGATGAACCCGTGCTCGTGGGCATACCGCAGGCCGTCAACAATACCGGTGATGAGGTGCACGGCTTTCCACACCGGCAGGGGTTTTTCGATCGCTTCAAGCGAGCTGGGAACAAATTCCATTTCCACGTAGGGGATAGGCAGGATATTGACCGCTGTCACTTCGACAATATTCGGGTGGCAGAGGGTCTCCCAGGCTGCGATCTCGTTCAGGAAACATTTCCCGGTCACTTCGTCGAAACTGATCGGGATCTTCACGGCAACCTTGATCCCGTCTGTCTTGCGTATTGCGGAAAAAACCCACGCGATGCCGCCCCGGCCAACGAACGTGATCTCGGTATACTTGTTCTCCAGTTCCCTTGGGAAGTAGTTCTTCTGATCGGTGGATGAAGGCTGCGGGTTTGTCTGGGTATTTTCCACCTGGACCGTCTGTGTCACGGGGGTGGTGGCAGACGCTGGCATCCGGATGGCCGTTTTCAGGATCGATGCTGCTTTTGTTATTACGGGAATACTGCTGCCCGCTCCCTCCTCCGGTTCCGGCTTATTCTTGCGGAAATACACAACACCGGCAACGATTATCAGGATGACCAGGAGAAGCGACAGAACAATGGTGATGAGGGGGATATTGGGCCAGCTGGGGGGAAACGACAGCGGGGTGCCGGAAGCGGGGCTGGTAGTCGGGTTCTGGACCGTCCGGGTGGGAATGATGGTCGTGATTACAGACACCGTGGGGAGCGGCGATACCGGGGTTGGTTTGAGTCCCGGGCTGGACCCGGTAAGGGTAACCCCGATATAATATTCCCGTGGGTCCATGAGGGGGAATTCGTCCAGGACGTCCTGCCGCTTCCCTGACCCCTTCTGTATCGTCCCGACACTGACTATGTAGGGTAAATCCCCTATACCGTCACCGTTCTTGTCCCGTCCCTGGAAATCCTTCCAGTAATTCCCCATCCGGCTTTCGCTTTTCTGGCCAAGGTAGGTATAGGAATAGGCAAGTGGCGAGCTCCATGTTGAGGTCGGACTTTGCGAGACGACGTTCTGGTTGTTGAGGAAATTGTTCCTGAAAATAAGGTTATCCAGCGAGGTCTCGTCAAGCGTGATCCCGATCGAATTCTTCTGGATTGTATTCTGTTCGATCCGGTTGCCGGAAGAGGATTCAAGGGATAAACCGAACTTGTTGTTCTGGGCTATCTCGTTTCCTGAAATCGTATTTTTCCGTGCTGATACGAGCGATACCCCATATCCATTGTTGCGAATAACATTGTTGCGGATGACATTGTTATCGGATGCAACACGGATCCCGCTCGACATCTGGGTGTTCTGGATGATGAAGCCGTCAACCGTGCATCCTTCGGCGCTGATCTGGATTGCATCTCCCTTTCCTTTGGGATCGATGACCGGCACCCCGGTGCCGCTGTCAACCCCAAGGAGGATTATTTTCTTCTCCAGCCGGACGTTCTCATCGTATGCCCCGCTCTGTACCTTTACCGTATCCCCGCTGCTGGACCAGTCTACTGCTTCCTGGATGCTGGCAAACTCTCCTCCCGAATGGGCAACGATATGTTCGGCTGCGCTTACCGGTACGAAGGTGCAGGCAATGGCAAGAGCAATGCCAATGAGAGCGCAGAGGATTCGGTACATCTGTTTCATGGATAGTCCGCAAGGGTAACCGGGATAGAGCGTGTTATTCCTGATTACTGGTTCTTAAGTACCGTTTTGCATTGATAAGGCTTATAGTATCAGGTTTTTTCCGGGAGGATGATGAGGATTCTTACCCCGGATGAACCTTTGGCAAGCTCGATGAGATCCCCATCGCGGAGCTGCTCCTTTACACCTTTCTCAAGTTTCCGGTTATTCAGCTGGGTGCCACCCGTACTTCCGCAGTCCTCGATATACCACCCGTTATTCTCGTGGATGAACTTCCCGTGGGGCTTCGATACGCGCGTCACGGCCGTGTAACTGTCGGAAAGGACGATATCATCCGGTCCGGTGGAAGTGTCATTCCCGGGATCACTCCTCCCGAAATTCACGAGATCGTGCCGGAGGAGGAACAGTTTCCCGTCGTCTTCCCCCCCGAGTATGATTGCCGCGGGCATATTGCCCAGCACTTCTTTGGAAAGAGTTCCCTTGACCTCATCGAGCCTCCGCGAGATCTCGCTTCCCACGATCTGGACCCTTGTGTTGGAGAAGAACCCAAGGTTCCGGACGATTGCTTCCATGCCCCCGGGAACAAGGGAGTACTGCCACACCGGGTGAATTCCTTTGGCGGTCGGTGCCCCGAGACCTGCGCCCTTCTTGATGACCCCGATACTCAGCAACTTGTCAAGATGCTTTTTCGTGTTCTCGTAACTTGTCTCGATCTCTGTTGAGATCGCCCGGGCATCCCGGGGTTTCTTTTCAATGAATTTTAATATCCTGAGCCGTGCGCTGCTCGACAGGACGTCCAGGTACTCTGACAGTTCCTCAAGCGAGTCCGACTCTTCGTGAATAATAATTGTGGGAGACTTATCTGCAGGATCCATAGCGCTCCACCAGGGTTATCCTTTGATCTGATCTTTCTGGTAAAACCCGTTTGTTACCGGAAGAGTTAGGCATAACGGTTTATATTACCTCCCCATGCAATCATCCTGCTGGTTGACGGATATAACCCGATGGTTACATGTTGCAACCCGGGCGATTTTGTGTATTTATCTGTCAGGCCGCGAGATGTTGTTATCAGGTGATGCACGAACATGAATCGGCGCATTCACCGACCCATACACAACTTCAACGGGGAAATTCACTATGGACACGGGAAAGATTCTGATCGGGTTTGCATTTATCCTCCTCTCAGTAGCCCTGATGGTATCCCCATCCAGCGCTGAAATGCAGGGTCTGCACTATGATGCCGGCTGCGTGGAGGCCTGGCCCCCGGGCCAGACGACTACACTGTCAGCAATTCCGCACGTAATGCCGGCACCGGTAGCAGACCCAACCGGGCCAGAAGATCTGCCATGAACCCTTGTACCGTGTCCGGTAAAATTCCCCGTTATCTGCCACGCACCCGTATGAACGATGACCAGCCATGTACGTCCCCGGCGTTCCCTCCTTACAGGAACCCGGGGTCGTTTACATCCGATGGTCCCGACCACCTCCCCCGGGACGGTTAACGGGGATCATCTCACTCCAGAGAGCGGAAGGAAGACAAAGATCCTTCCGGATCATACAAAAAAAGCCATTCAATACCTTTTTCACACCTGTTCCCGAAACCGGTCTTTCAGGTAACGACCCTTTGTACCTTATCCTTTATTCTGTCCGGCGGGGTCCGGTTTTTTACGATTCCTGCGGGTTGTAGTGCGCAAAGGTCACGATGTAAAGTACCGGGCGCAGGTCCGCGCAGGAGCATTTCATGAGCCCCAGTACTTCACGAATTATTCCTCCGTGAATCCTGGTAGTGTACACTACCTGCCAAAAACCTGGAGTGAATAGTTACACCATTTATTTGCACCGCAATCGATCTCCGGTAAAAAATTTTCAACCACCCCCTCACCCCCCGCTCACATTTTTTCAGGCAGGGTCTGGTTGATTGGCAAACCACCTCACGCCGGAAAACAAATTTTTTTGTCGCTTGTACATGCATTTTGTTGGATAATTATCCGATTATCGCCTCATCAACTGACACCTCATGATCGCGATTGAAAATTTTTCAGCGGGGTCTGATTGAACGGAATCGCTCAGCTTGACTCCCCGGGTCCCCGGATCGTATGCCAGTCTTTATTGCGGATATCATTAAACAAAAAAACAGGAAACGGATCGCGCAGGAGTAAGCACCATGGGTGAGGTTCAGCAACAGGTCTACGAGATACTTGAAAGCCGGAGCAGGGAATTACCAACAGGCCGGCTCGTATCCCGGTCATTGCTCCTTCTCATCCTGGTCAATGTCATCGCCGCTGTAATCGAGACGGATGCCGGGATTTTCCATTCGTATGGCAGTATTCTCGACATCATTGCCGCGTTTTCCGTGATGGTCTTTTCTGTAGAATACATCCTGCGGGTCTGGTGCTGCACACAGAATCCTGCTTACCGGGCACCGGTAACCGGCAGGCTCCGATACATGGCTACTCCAGCGGCGATCATCGACCTGTTCGTCATTGTACCGTTTATTTTCCTGCCCTTTATTGCCCACCAGGGATTGTCCTCGTTCATCCGGTTCTTACGCATATTCTGGATCCTGAAGATCGGGCATTACACGCGGAGCTTGGGGACATTTTCCCGGGTCTTCCAAGCCAAGCGGGAAGAGATCTTCATTGCATTTTTTATCATGCTGGTCCTGCTCGTGCTGGGATCCGCCCTGATCTTCTTTGCGGAACACGATGCCCAGCCCACGAAATTCTCCAGCGTGCTCGCTTCCATGTGGTGGGGTATCGAGACCATGGCAACGATCGGATACGGGGACATGGTCCCCATCACCCCGCTCGGGAAGATGATTGCCGGCGTGGTTGCCCTTGTGGGAGTCGGCCTCTTTGCCCTGCCGGCGGGTATCCTGGCATCCGGGTTCATCGATGAATACCATAAAAACCATACCGATGGGAAGATGCCTGCGAAAATCTGCCCCCATTGTGGGAAAGAGATCGAGGATGCCCCGGAGAAAAAGGATCCCTGACCCAAGGTCCGCCTTCGTACATCCGCCTTGCAGGAATCTCCTTGCGGTCACGGGCTGGTCCGGACAGGTCCCGGTATACCGTTTTCATTAGGTTTATACTATCAGCGCTACATGGTGTAGCTGTACAGTCCCTCTACGGGACCAAGAGGCCAGATTCATATGACATCCGCAATGAAGATCCCGATATCGTATCCTGAAACCGCCGAGGTTCTCAAGAAGTATCTCAAACTGCGTGGTTCGCCGGTTGCGTTCCGTTTTGCAACAAAGAAGGAAGAAATTCCGGCAGGTATGGAAAAAATTGACAAGACTATCCGGCACTGCTCGATGGTGGGGCTTGCGAGAACCGAAGGCAGGATCTTCTATGCCCTTTCGGACAACCACGAATGTAACGGCGGCGCCTGGTCCCTCGGGCTTAAGGAAATAACCGAGAGTCTCAAAACCGGTGAATTTTACTACAAACTGGGCAAGTTTGAGAGTGCTGCTTCCTGTAAGAGGACGATCGACCGGGTACCTCACCTTAAGACCGGTGATACCTTTGCAACGCTGTATTCGCCTCTTGAAAAAACACCTTTCGACCCGCAGGTCGTTCTGATCATTGCCAACCCCTGGGCCATGCTGAAACTTTCCCAGAGTAATCTCTTCCGCATGGGCGGGCGGATCAATGCGGAATTTGCCGGCATCCAGTCGGTATGCGCTGACGCCTGTGCCCAGACTTATCTCAACGGCCGGGTAAATTTCTCGCTGGGATGCGACGGGTCGCGCAAGTTCTCCGGTATCGAGGATGGGGAGATGGTGATAGGTATCCCGGCAGAACTCCTTCCTGATCTCACCGAAGCCCTCCGGATAGTTGCCGCTGCGCCGGGATCGAAATAATTTTTAAATCGCAGAACCCGGTTTTTTTCTGACCCCCCCCTGACCCCACTCACTTAGTGCGAAGAGGGGGGCCATCCCCCAGAACAGGCACCAGGAACATCACCCCAAGAGGGAGATTCCTTGCGGATTCCCGCGTACGCCAACTGAAAAATACCGGAATAATTCTTAAAAAATGGGGAGAGATCAGAGAAGTTTGGATCCGGCAGTCGGGCCGGGCTTGCATTCAAAGACTTCCGTGATCTTGACAATGACAAGCGACCGGGCGGGAAGGGCCGGGTTCTTCTTGTTGATCTTTTCCTTCATCTCCTCGTACTCTTTTCCGCTGTTCTTGATGGATGTAACTCCCTTGATCTGGAAGCAGCCCTTGATCTCCGGCCCCCAGATATAGATCGCAATCTTCGGGTTGACCCGCAGGTTCGAGAGGCTCTTGTTCATGAAATTGTCCGTGATCCAGATGGTCTCGTCATCGACAAGTTCGACAATGCCAAGAGGAATTACGTTCGGCGTCCCGTCTTTGGATGCGGTTGCAACCGGGAACACCTTCATCTTGGAGAACGCCTCTTTCATCTCTGCTGTAAGTTTTGCCATAGGTCCTTCACCACTTCTCCGTCAGGATTGTGCTCCCATATACTTTACGGTCATCGGAATGGTGTACCCGTTTTTACTGGTCGGCAGGTATCCGTCCAATCGCTTCTCTTATCACCCTTTGCGCCCCATCAATCTGTGTGATGCGCGAGCCGCCGGTGAAAAAGATCCTCTACTGGTGCGAACACTGCAATATCCCGCTTATTGCAAAGAGCTGCGCGTGTGGCAGGGACGGAAAACAGATCGATCTCCTCCAGCCCTATGAGCTTCGCCCGGCCCTCTCTGCCGACAGGGCCCTCATCAGCGACCTCATAGAGGAGCGTTTTGGCAAAATCCCGCTGGCAAAAGTCATCCTCCTGAATAAAGCCGGCGGGGTCGACAGGGCGGACCTGGTTATCATGAATGGCGAACGGCTCGGCTGGCTGACTTTCGATCCGGTTGAACGGAAGTTCAGCATCGATATCGCGCCGGAAGCCCTTCCGTTCCTTGTGTCCCATGCCAAAAAAGGCATAGTAGACCTTGAGACCCAGTCCGATGCCCGGAGAGACCAGGGACGAATCGGGGGTAAGAGGATCGCTCTCACCGCACCGGTGCCCGAAGGGACCGCTATCGTGAAGTACCGGTCCAAGTACGGAACGGGAGTGGTAAAGGACGGTTCCATCAAGATAAAGGAGCTCCGTTCCGTTGTCCCGGCAACCCCGCCAAATCCCGGGTGGGACGAGGTTATCGAGAAGAACAAGTTTCACATAAAAAACCTTGAACGAAACGCAATTAGGACGGTAAAACAGCACATCCACGACCGTCCCACGGCAAACGTGTCGTTTTCGGGAGGAAAAGACAGCACGGCAGTCCTCCACATAGCCCGGAAAGCAGGGGTCACCAAGGCGTTTTTTATCAATACGAACCTTGAATTCCCCGAAACCCTGGAGTTCGTCAGGTCACAGGGCGTTGAAATCATCGAAAAAGCCGGGGATTTCTGGCAGGCCGTGGAAAAAGCCGGGCCCCCGGGTAAAGATAACCGCTGGTGCTGCAAGTTCCAGAAACTGCGCCCCCTCAAACTCTTCCTTGCCGAAGTCGGCCCGTGTGTCACCGTGCAGGGAAACCGGTGGTACGAATCCTGGAACCGGGCAACCCTTGAAGAGACCAGCCAGAACCCGGACAACCCGTTGCAGCTCAATGTATCGCCCATCCGGAACTGGCGGGCACTAGAGGTATTCCTCTACCTGTGGTGGCAGAAGGCGGCAATGAACCCGCTCTACGAACAGGGCATCGAGCGGATCGGGTGTTATCTCTGTCCTGCGATGCTCGAGAGCGAATACGAGATGATCCGGAGATCCCACCCGGACTACACCCGCAGGTGGGACGCGTTCGTGGAATCGTGGGCAGAGAAAAAGGGGTTACCGGACGCGTTCAGCCACTTCGGCCTCTGGAGATGGCGGGAGCTGCCCCCCAAGATGAGGGAACTTTGCAGGGCAAAGGGCATACCCCTCAATGCAGACAACACGCTGCTTGCGGCGCCCGGGCAGGAACGGAAACCGAAAAAAACAGAAATCAGGGAAGAAATCAGGGAAGAAATCAGGGAAGAAATCAGGGAAGAAATCAGGGAAGAAATCAGGGAAGAAATCAGGAAAGATATCAGGATGGAAACGGAGATGAAAGACACCGCTGGAGAACAACTGGATGTATTTGCACTGCGCAGGGACTTTCCCCTGCTCTCGGATATCATCTACCTTGACAGCGCGGCAACGAGCCTTTCGCCGGAGCCGGTTATCCAGTCTATGGTGGAGTTCGAGCGCAATTACCGGGCGAACGTTGGAAGAGGCGTGCACCGCCTCACCCAGATCGCCTCCCAGCGGTACTGGCACGCCCACGAGAAAGTGTCGGAATTTATCGGCGGAAAAGACGGTGTCACGGTATTTACGAAGAATACTACCGAATCGATCAACATGGTGGCGCAGGGGTTTTCCTGGAAAGCCGGGGATCGCATCGTCACCACGATTCTCGAACACCACTCCAACCTCCTGCCGTGGTATAACCTGAAAAAACGGGGAGTTTCCACCGATATCATTGGTATCCGCGACGACTATTCCCTTGACCTTGCCGCACTGGAAGCGGCCATTACCGATACCACCCGTCTCGTTGCCGTCACGCATGCCTCGAACGTGCTCGGTGTGATCACCCCGGTTAAGGAGATTGCGAAGATCTGCCATGACCACAATGTCCTGCTGCTCGTGGACATGGCCCAGACCGCCCCGCATATGCCGGTCGATGTATCCAGCCTTGGATGCGACTTCTGTGCCTTCTCCGGTCACAAGATGCTCGGTCCGACCGGCACCGGTGTTCTCTGGATGAAAGAGCCGGTCATCGAACCTCTGCTTCTCGGCGGGGGGGCGGTGGAGTCCGTTACTGGTTCAGAGTATGTCCTCTCGGGGGGATACCAGCGGTACGAAGCGGGTACCGGCAATATCGCCGGGGGAATCGGCCTTGGCGTGGCAGTCGATTACCTGAAGAAGGCGGGCATGGACCGGGTCCGCAAGCAGGAACAGGCACTCACCACCCGCATCGTTGACGGTCTCCGAAAATTCGACCGGGTGCACCTGTATGTTCCGGAGAAGCCGGAAGACCGGGTGGGGGTGGTCTCGTTCACGATCGATGGCATCCATCCGCACGAGATTGCCCAGCGGCTCGATGAGATGGCGGATATCATGATCCGGTCCGGGCACCACTGCTGTATCCCGCTCATGGGACGGCTCGGCCTTCCCGACGGGACGGCACGGGTGAGCCTCGGACCCTATAATACCGAGGGAGACGCGGATCTCTTCCTTGCAACCATTGAGGAGATCGTCCGGTAAAGCAGAGATGCCCCACGAGCGTTTTCCCTTTTTCTCGGCATTCTCACGATTTATTATCCTGCAACCCCTACCGGTCATACAACCATTCCGGGATCGATACCCCGGACCCTGCGTGATCACCCATGAAAGCAACACAATTGTCCGACCTCTTCGGGCTCGTGCGTGAAAAACACCCGCTCGTCCATCACATCACGAATTACGTGACCGTCAATGACTGTGCCAATATCACGATGTGTGCCGGCGGTGCGCCGGTCATGGCAGACGCTTCCGAAGAAGTTGCGGAGATGTCCGGCGTTGCGGGCGCGCTCGTCCTGAACCTCGGAACGCTCAACAAAACCCAGATAGAATCCATGATCCTTGCCGGGGGCATGGCAAACGACCGGAAGATTCCGATTATCCTCGATCCCGTCGGGGCCGGGGCAACACGGTTCCGGACCGGGACCGCGAACCGCCTCCTGAGTGAACTGAAGATCTCGATCCTGAAGGGAAATGCCGGCGAGATCGGCGTGCTTGCCGGGGCAGGCGGGAAAGTGAGAGGCGTTGACTCCCACGGCCTGGCCGGGGATGCGGCAGCGATTGTCCGCACCTTCGCAAAGGCAGAAAATCTCACCGTTGTTGCAAGCGGCCCCACGGATATCGTGACGGATGGGAAACGCGTCATCCTGGTCAAAAACGGCCACCCTATGATGGGCAGCATCTCCGGCACCGGTTGCATGGCCGCGTCCGTGACCGGAGTATTTGCCGCTGAGTCTCCTGATCCGGTCCTTGCCTCGGCAGCAGCCCTTGCTGCATTCGGGATCGCGGGGGAACGGGCAGCAGCAAATGCCCGGGGGCCGTTCAGTTTCAAGACTGCCCTGTTCGATGAACTTGCCCGGCTCACTCCTGCGGATCTCGCTGCCGGAGCACGGATCTCCTCGCAGGACTAACCCTTGCTGCATCCATGAAATTCGACCTGTACGTCATCACTGATGAGGCGATTGCCGGGGGGCGTTCGCATACCTCCATCGCACGGCTTGCGGTGGCCGGGGGGGCAGATGTTATCCAGCTCCGGGACAAGATGCAGGGGAGTGCAGATCTTATCCGGGTCGGTCGGGAAATCCGGGAAATCACCCGGGATGCGGGAGCGGGTTTCATCGTGAATGACCGGCTGGACATTGCGCTTGCCTGCGGTGCAGACGGGGTTCATCTCGGGCAGGGGGATCTCAGTCCCGTTGTAGCGCGTCAGCTCGCCCCGCCGGGATTTATTATCGGGGTCTCGGTTGGCTGCCTGAGTGAAGCCCGCCGGGCCGAACAGGATGGTGCGGATTACGTGGCACTCAGCCCGACCTTCTCCACAGGATCCAAATCGGATGCGGGAGCCGGGCACGGGTGCGGGATGCTTGCAGAGATTTGCAGGAGTGTTTCCGTCCCGGTCATAGCGATTGGCGGGATCGGGCCGGAGAATATTCCTGCGGTGATCCGTGCAGGGGCCACAGGCATAGCCGTTATTTCCGCCGTGGTTGCACAGCCGGATATTACCGCAGCCGCACGCGGACTCGCTTTCATCGTAGCAGAGGAAAAGAGGAAATTACCGGTATGACCGAACCGTGTGGTTGCAGGTTTGTCCTGCACGAGCATTTTTCAAAACACCACCATTTCGACCTCCGGCTCGAACATGATGGCACCCTTGTGAGCTGGGCGGTACCAAAAGGTCTGCCGGAACAGCCGGGTGAGCGGAGGCTGGCGATCCGGGTGGAAGATCATCCGCTGGATTATATCGGTTTTGAGGGAGTTATCCCTGAGGGGGATTACGGGGCAGGCGAAGTGAAGATCGCAGATCGCGGGAATTATGAAACCGTCCTCTGGACCCCCGACCGGATCGAAGTTATCTTTGCAGGCAGGAGGTTTTCCGGGAAATATGCCCTTGTCCGTTTTAAGAAAGCCGGCGATAAGGAGTGGCTAATCCTGAAAACAAAATAAGGATATGCAGCTCCAGGCAAAGGTTCTCCGTTCCGGAATCCAGGGGCTCCGTCAGATCGATAATGGCAGTCACAACACCGGATCCTGAGTGCGAATATACCGTTAATTCTAAAAAAAGATACGGGGGATGGATAATAAGATATAATTAATCTTCAGATCCATTCTGCAATCACACGAATCGCGTGCCGAGTTGATATGCACATGAAGACCATCTCACCGCAACATACCCTCGGAGTCTCGATCACGGCATTACTCACAATCGGCATTGTGCTCATCTCGATATTTTCCTTAAAAAACGGCTATTTTGGTATTTTCCCGTATTTCTACATCCTTCCCATCCTGATCCTCGCCTATTTCCACCCCCGTTATGCCGTGTACTTCACGGTATTCCTTGGCTGGATCTTCCTCGGTCTCGTGTACCTGTACGGGCCTTTGGATATCCAGTTCTATGCCGCAAGCATTGCGTTCTTCTACATATTTGTCTCTCTCGGGGTGATCATATCTGCATTATCAGGCCAGCTCCACCAGGAGCGGCGATACCGGGAGATATTTGAAAACTCCCAAGCGGGGATATTCACGTTTGATGTGGAGAACCAGAAGATCCGGGAGATCAACGCGCATTCGGCCTCGATCCTGGGATATACTCCTGATGAATTGAAACAACAGCCTTTTTCGTCGCTCACGCTTGATGTGGAGCAGGAATCACGGTTTATAAAGACGATCCGACGGGATGAGAAGATCGCCGACATGGAACTCGCACTGCGCAGGAAGGACCGGACTGTTATCTGGGTGATGGTGACGGCATCTATTACAAAAGACGGTATCGTGATCTGTTCCCTCGTGGATATCACCGAAAGCAGGCGTACCAAGGACGAGCTCATCGAATCCGAACTTCGTTACCGGACCCTTTTTGATGGCGCAAGCGATGCAATATTCCTGCATGATATCGATGGCAAGATTTATGAGTCAAATATTATCGCCACACGGTACCTCGGGTATACGAAAAAGGAACTCATGCAGATGTCCCTCCACGATCTGGATGTTGATTCAAAAATTCTGCACACACCGGACAAAGTTGACACATTCCTTGCCCGGGGCTACATGCTCTTTGAAACCGTTATGAAAAGAAAAGATGGATCCACCATTCCCGTGGAAATCAGCAGCAGGATAACCGAATATTTTGGCATGCCTGCGGTCATGAGCACGGTACGGGACATATCGGAACGCCGGAAAAAATAATCCCGCCTGCTGTTCTCGTTCCAAAATGGTTTTTTGCCCTGAATATATTACAACCCGGTTTTGAATCATTTAAATATCCGTGAACTATCAGGACCGCAGGTATAATTTCATAAAAAGCTAACCGGTAGTATGGAAAATGCAAACCTGAAAACATCGGTTTTCAAGGAATGTAAAGGATTTTGTATCCTGCTCCTGGGATTCATTGTCGTCATGGGCGGGCTGCTCCTCGTTATTGCGGCAATCCTTTCGCTGGGAACATACGTGCCATCCCTGACCCCCGTTGCAACAGAAGGGCAGACCCTTGTAACCGGGTGTTTTCTCGCGATAATGCAGTATCCTGTTATCTTTATCCTTCTTCTCGCGATTGGGGGATATGCACTCCAGCGGTTGGGTTGGGCCGACTGGTTTTAAAATACGGGAACATATACCCGTTTCTCACCGTTTTTATGAGTCTGGCGGGGAGATCCCAGTGGATGTCCCCCTGCCTTTTTTCCTGCAAACCGGCCCGCGGTCTGCCCGATGGACCCGCTCCCATTTTGCATTGAGGAGATCTTCGTTGATATCCTGCATGTCCGGGTGACCTGACCTCCATGTTCCCGTAATCCCGCGAGAACTCGATCGGATGTCCAATGGTCCGGGTTGCCCTGTTAAAAACGATCCTTCCTGAAATTATACGGTATAATAACCCTTGAAAATTGAAGAGATTCTGATTGCAAGCCGCCGGGGGGAATTGAACCCCCGACCTGCTGATTACGAATCAGCCGCTATGCCGCTAAGCCACGGCGGCGCAATACCTCACAATATCGACCTTTACGCTAATAAAATATGTGTCCGGGATTTGCCGTCACGAATACCCGCTCAGGGCAGTGACATTATCCTTGCTGGCATTTTCCTTGGGTGCGATAGTACCGAACTTGGCCTCGTAATCTGCAATGGTTTTCGTGAGAACCGCAAGGAGATTCTTGGCATGCGAGGGGGTGATTGAGACAATCGCTTTTGCCCGCGCCTGGTTTACCTGCGGGAGCTGGTGCAGGAACATGAAGGTGAACTCGTCGTCTTTGTACGCGATCTGGATCATGTTGCTGTATACGGGATCGAGCGTCGGGGGGATATTGACCGAAATTTCCTGGCCTGACATAACTACTGGTTGGCAGTACGGGTATGAAAAGGTGGTTATCAGCGCTCCCCATGGCATAATCGATGCAATAAGTATAATCTCATCCGTTCCCCACGCTTATGGGAGGGATTACCCTGGGTGAACAGAGCGGGTACGTCACGATCTCGGACATGGTGCGGGTACACGCATGCCCGGTCCGGTTTTACTATGAGCAGCACGATCCCATCACCGAATCAGACCGGTATGCGGTCTGCAAGCAGATCTCGTATCATCTCGGCACTGCCATGGATGCCGGGACTATCTGGAGCGAGATCTGCACGGTCCGCCCGGGTATCGATCCTGACCTTAAGGAATTTCTCGGAATCTGTGTAACTGCCTGTTCCCGGAACGAGTGGACACCTGCAAAAGAGACCGATGTGCGGGTATTCTCGCAAAAATACGGGCTTGCCGGGATGATCGACCGGATAACCGGGGAAGGTACGTTCTCTATTGTCCGGGCTGCCGGGGCGATGCCGTTTGGCACCTATGCTGCAGATCGCCTGCGGGTTGCGGCCATTGCATTGTGTCTTGAGGAGATGACGGGAAAGGAGGTCACCGGCGGGAGCGTGGAGTATATCCCCGACGGTGTTGCCCGGTATCACGAGGTCCAGCCCCGGGACCGCCGGCAGGTAATCGCCACGCTTCGCAGGTTTTCATCCATCCGCGAGGGTCATATGCCCGAGCACCCGCTCAATGCACCCTGCAACCGGTGCAAGTACCAGGAGAAATGCGAGAGCAGCGTCGGAAGACGGCTGAGCGAGTTGCTGTAGTTGTCCATTTGGTTTCTGGACCGGGGGCAAATCCCATTACGGCGGCTCAACCCCTCCTGCGGAACGGTTCCAAGCCCTTCGACTCCTCCTCACAATTATGTATAACGTCTGTTTCCTGATTCTGCACCCGGGGGTTCGTGTGAAGAACCCTTCAACCCAGGAAGTGCCGCCAGAATTATTCGTCCCGCGTTTCCTCCAGGCTGTTTAAAACCCCCGGTCAACGTGTGGGTGGTTCCCCGGTGAAGCGATATCCTCCTTTCGGAACAAGGATATTAAATTCAACCCCCCTGCCCGGTTCACCGCTTTCACTGATGGCAATATTGGTGATGGAGAGAATCTGTTGTACCAGGAATAAACCCGGCCCTGACGTTTTACCGGCGTCCCGCTCGAAGATCAGCTCCTTCTCGTTGTCGGGAATACTATCCCCATTTGCCGCAATGGTCATCAGGAGGCCGGCACTTGTTTCCTTGTAGCCCAGCGTGATCCCGGTAATCCGGGCGCCAAGGACCAGGATGCTCTCCATCAGGCTGTAAAATGCTCTCTCAAGCAGGGGGTCGGCGTAGATCTCGACTCCGTCAAGGTTTCCGTTTCGGGAAATTTCCTGGAAATCCAGGTGGGATATGGCGAAGAGGAATACCTGTTGCACATTCTGCCATCGCGGCGGGGTAATGCCCAGGTCCTGGTAATCCTGGGCAAGCTTGAGGGATCCTGATATCCTGCGGAGGATGGCAGCCATTTTCTCAAGGTACGCGGTCTGTTCTTCAGAAGGTACTCCTTTCTTCATGAGTTCGACATAGGCTGCAAGGGAAAAAATCCCCGCCTGGATATTCTGGAACGTGATTGTATTGAGAAGGCCCATCTTGCTTCTGGCCAGCTGGAGCGCTTCCTGCGTCCGTTTGCGTTCAGTGACATCCTGGACTATCCCGAGAACCCGATCTGTGTCCAGCCGGATGAGCCGGGCATCGAATGATTTGTATCCTGTAGGAACCCCCAGGTCATAGCTGACATATTCCAGATGGCCCGAGTCCAGTGCCCTGCCTATTGCACGGAGGATCTCCTGTGCTGTAACGGAATCAAACCCGACGTTCCTGATGTTAGACCCAATTATCCCGGATGGCGGGAGCGACAACAGGTTGTCGTTGGAAACCCGCACGTCCAGGTAATTTCCCTCACGTGAGAGGATGAACAGAAGGTCAGGAATTGCTGCAAGGATCGCATTATTTCGTTTTTCGCTTTCCCGCAGAGCCTGTTCAGCCAGCCGGCGTTGTTCCAGTTCCCGGACCAGGTCGGCGGTTTTGTTGGCCACCTGCCTCTTGAGGGCACGGTTCAGGAACAGGATAACTGCTACGATAATGAAGACGATGCATGCCCCCACCAGGAGCGAGAGAAGCAGCTGACGATCCATTCCCGGCGAAGGGGTCAGGGATGACGAGATCCACCGTTTCACGATCACCGCGTTATCTTCGGGTGAAATGGTATCGATCCCCTTGTTCAGGACGGAAACCAGTACCGGCTGGTCGTTCCGCACCCCGAAGGCAAACTGGAGCGGTCCTTCTCCCTCCGGGGCATATTCCCCGCTGACCTTGAGGTTTGTTATCCCTTCTTTTTCAACAATGTAGGTTACGGTTGCGAGATCACCCAGGTATGCATCCGCAGAACCAAATGCAACTTTGGTCAGCCCGGTCTTGACATCGGGAACCGGAACTGCGTTGATAGCCGGGTAATGTTCCTTGAGGAGCAGATGGCTCGTATATCCGTCAACAACCGCTACACTTTTCCCGGATAACTGTTCGAGAGTGAGACTTGATGGTGCGTCGGTTTTGGTCACAATCACAAGAGCGTTCTTGTAGTAGGGTTTGGTGAACAGGAGGTAATCTTTCCGTAGATCCGAGATATATACTGCACTGAGGAGATCGATCTTCTTTTTCTGTATCTGATCGATACAGATATTCCAGTTATCGGGAGATTCAACCTGGAATTGCAGGCCGGTGCTCTCACCGGCGCGCTCGAGATAATCCAGGGCCAGGCCCGAGTATGCCCCCGAACTGTCCCGGAATTCGATAGGTGTATAGGCAGGGTCGATACAGACATGGACGATTGGATGTTCCTGGACCCAAACGCGTTCGGTATCCGTAAGGTTAGCGGGAACGGCGGGGGAGAGCCCTGGGGCCGGGTTGAGATCCTGGTGGGCTGCCGCGGGGGTTATGAGGATCAGGGCAAGCCCCGTGAGGATGAACGCCATGGCCACGACGCCTCGCAAAAGAACCGGTCTTTTACAGGAATCCTGTGTCCACGCCGTGCGAGCTGAATATTGCATCCTTGACCTCCCTCTTTTTTACCGTTACTCTTTGTTTACCCGATAGCCCATTTCGATCCTCTGGTTACAATTCATTGTGCGGTACTCTACTATTTAAAAAAAATGGACCGGGCCTGGTGAATCCCGGGGATGGTTGTGCATTCCACAACTCCCCCGAAATCAAACCCGTCGATACTAAAGCGTTCATTTCCCCGATCGAGCTCAACAACCTGCATGGTTCCACCGGCTTCAACCCGGACCCGTTTACAATGAACACCTTTGCAGAAACCATGTTATCCTGAAGTCAGGCCACACCGGATCGACCCCAGGTCCGGTAAATATCCTGCAAATCCTGATAATAATCCTAGGTGGTACTGAACTGAGTACTTCCCTCATTATTCCCCCGCGAATCCTGGTAGTGTGCACCACCTGCCAAAAACCTGAAGTGAATAGTCACACCATTTTCAGCATCGCAACCGATCTCCGGCAAAAAATTTTCAACCACCCCCTCACCCCCCGCTCACATTTTTTCAGGCAGGGTCTGGTTGATCGGCCCGACCGCTCACGCCGGAGAATCAAAATTTTTGTAGCATGTACATGCATTTTGTAGCATAATTATCCAATTGTAGCCTCACCAACTAACACCCCATGATCGCGATTGAAAATTTTTTGGCAGGGTCTGCCTGAAAAAAATCTCTTGAGAATTCCATAATCCAGACAAATCGTATGAACCCGGTACTTCTCCAACATTTCCTCAGTACAGAGTGGATTGTCAGCACATCACATCGCATCCAATCCACCGGAACCTCCGGAGAACCGGAACATATCTTCGTCAATCGTTCCGGGGCCACGGAGAATACGGACCAGGAAAATTCATTGAAGTGACACCCGGAGATTCCGGGGCAGGAACAACATGATGATCAGCAGGTAACGGATCGTAACGGTTCCGGATGATGTCTTACTATTCAGCTGGCTGTTTTGCTGTATAGCGATTATATCTGGCGCCTGCGGTCTGGTTAGATCTTACGCTTTTCTTTAGTCCGGGCTAAAAAATAGTGAATACTGGAACTGGTGAAAAAGAGAGAGATCAGAGTTTCCGGTATTCCCCCGCAGGCACATGGATCTCAAACCGTGCACCCTTCCCGGGGAGTCCGGCCTCCCTGACCATGATCCCGGTTTCCGCCAGGATCTGTTTTACAAAGAAAAGCCCGTATCCCACATGCCGGCCATATTCCTCCGGAAACAGCGACCCCTTTTTAGTCGGGGAGATCCCTGCCCCGTCATCCTCGCAGACAATGACAAGCGAGCTTTCTGCCATATGGCTCGTAAACCGGACCCGGGAGAGATGCTCGCCGCCGTGCTTCAGGGCATTGTCGATCATGTAGAAAAACGCTTTTTCCAGAAGCCTGTCAGCATAGATCTCGATATTCTGGATCTCAACGTCGATGGTGACCTTCCCGAGGTTTGCCCCGACCCTTGCCCGCATGATCGTATCTGCGACATTCTGCCATTCGGGCGGGCTGACCCCGATATCCTGGTATTCCTTGATGAATTTCACCTGGCGGTGGATCCTTGTTATTGCATCCTTTATCTTCTGGAGATCAGCGCTTTGCGCGGGATGTTCCATATCGAGAGAGAGTTCCGTGAGCTGGTTGAGGATATCCTGCCGTGTAATCGTGTTGAGAAACGTGAGGCGCGACTCAGTCCGGCCCAGGCGGTTTTCAAGGGATTCCCTTTCCAGGGTCTCCTGTTTCAGCAGATGGCAGAGTCTCACCACGAACAGGATCAACGCAAGTACCAGGAAAATACTGACTACCAGGAGTTCATCCAACTGGTAAGCTTCGTAATTCCGAAGAGCAGCTTCGAGCGATTCTGCAAGATCGAGACGCCCCGATATAAAAAACAGGATCCCCGAGAGAACAACTATTACTGCGATATACGCGATGAGGGTAATATTCCAGGATTTGCGTTTTTTTGCCAAAACGTCGCTCATATGCATTTCCCTATATCATCCTTTATTTCCGGGCTCATGAATATTGTGGTACTGTACAGATAGAACACTCTGCAAGAGATCATACCGATCCTATCCCGCAGTGATCGGTATCTATCAATTAAACGGCATTTTTCCCAATCCGAAAAAACGGGTGGTATCGTGTGATTCGTCGGAAAAATCTGTTACCCGGGATTTACGATGTGCCGGGAACGTTGGCGGAATGCCATTCATTTTCACGTACTTGCGAAGATCCAGTGTATTCCAACCGTGGGTAAATTATTGAGCGCACTTTCACTTCGCGCATCCTTTTGCCTTTTTATTGCAGGTATCCGAACAGTCTGGAATACACAGGAACGAGGAATATACCCATGAACGTAAAAAGGATAGAAACGGGAACTCCTGAAGGCGACGCACTGGGGTTTTTTGAAGACCTCTTTTCAGGATGGCTGGAACTTCAGGACAACAATTGCCTGTATCTCCATTATATTATCTCGCGGCACAAGAGCGAGGGGAACACCCAGGCTCTGATCCGGAAGTGGTTATTGGAAGGTTATGATGTCTGCGTAGTTATGCCGCGACCCGTTATGCAGCATATCCTCAAAAAATTCCAGTTCATCCCGGCGAGTGAATATTTCCCCAACCAATATGAGGATAAGGTCGAAGTATGGTACCGGCCCGGAATACATGGGGGGATGTATCTCCCGCATAATGCGCGGCAGTTCTCACACTCACTCTGAATGTGCAGTTCACGCAGATGTGATGAAGATGCTGTTTTTAGTTGGTATTTATCCTGATTGTCTATATGTAATAAATAAAACTTGCGATAGTACGATTGAGGAAATATGCTTTTTGTTTCCCCAATTTGGGGTAAAATATGTATATTAATACACTTTATTAGAAATGGACGTTGGTATGTTCCAATGTCCGCACATCAAATAGGTGAATTATGAGATCCATCAACAATGAAAATGCATTCACCGGTCTCGAGGCAGCGATTGTGCTCATCGCATTCGTTGTCGTCGCAGCGGTGTTCTCGTACGTGGTGCTCGGCGCCGGTTTCTTCACAACCCAGAAGAGCCAGGAAGTCGTCCACACGGGTGTACAGCAGGCAAGCTCAACCCTTGAGATCGTAGGGAATGTCTATGGTACCGGAACAACTGGGCAGTACATTGATGTCATCAATTTCAGTTGCGCATTGGCTCCCGGGGGTACTTCGGTTGACTTCGACAAAGTAGTCATTACCTATAGTAACTCCTCGTCGCTTGAAACCCTGGCCCGTGGAGAGAAGTTACATTCTCCCGGCGCTGGTGGTTGGACAATTGCAGCGGTCCAGAATGAAGTAACCACTGATGATGTCCTTGAAAAAGGCGAACAGTTCGACCTCATGGCGCAGCCAACCCAGCACATCACCAAGAACGACCAGTTCCAGATTGAGATCAAACCGGCCATTGGTGCGGCACTCTCTATATCCCGTACTGCCCCGGCCTCGATCCTGAAAGTCAACACCATCTACTAACTTTTTTTCTCCTCTGGAATTGTCATGAGCAATCACTCGTTACGGTTGCCCGTTTGCTATCCAGTACAATTCCCGTGATTCATCCGCAGGAACCGGGATTATCCCTTCAGTGCCGGTAGTCCATCTCTAGAACAGCTCCGGTTTGAGCATCGACCCACCCGGTTGCCGGCATACCGGGCTGTCCTGCCCGGATAACGTCATCATCGAACGTTACTTTCCATGCCAGCGGGATGCTCCCCGGCCTAGGGGTTGTTCCCGGGGTATGACGGTCTTTCCACTGCAACCCCGCTGAGAGGATCTGGACACTGCTTATGGACTGAGGAGCGATCTCCTTTGCCTTCTGGAGGATGGCAAATGTGGCCTCCCTTTTTGTCACGAGCGGTTCCGATGCAATGGAAAAGGCATTTTCCGGATCGGCCCAGCGCCGTTCGTAATCCAGAATCTCTCCGGTCACTGAATCTACGGCTATGGTAAATCCGTCATTATCGCAGGGTATATCCTGGACAATCCGGTTGTACTGGAATACATACCGGCCTGCAACCTGCGCATTTGTTTTTTCCAGGGATTCGTATCGACCGCTCGTCATACTCACCGTTATTACCCTATTGCCGGTGGCGATTGTTTTGTTCGCGATTTCCTGTGCAGCTGGCAGGGAGAGGACCGGAACCGGCGGTCGTCCCGAGGGGGATACCTTGTGTGTGAAGGAACCAATCCTGCCGGTATCCGCGTCAAGAGAACCTGTGATGAGGGTTGCGTTTTCCTGCATGATCATAAAATCCCACGAAGGTGACATATCGGGTGAATTATGGTACCTGACCCGGATAATGTCGGGTTTGATGGTGGGAAATGCATTGCGGGCGATCCGCGTTGCCTGGTCAGCAGTGGTCCTTGCCGATTCCTGCCCGGGAGTGTAGGGGTTGCCATTGATCGCATCAATGAAGATGTAAGCCCCGTCTGGGGTTTCTTTTCCTTGCCCGGGAAGGATCGTGAACTCGTAGAGTCTTTGTCCTGCTTGTCCGGTGAGGTTCACGCTGGCAATTGTATAGGCAGGTGCCGGAAACTCAATGCGTATGAGGCCAATGGCCTTTTCAAGGGGTAACAGATCCGGCTCTGCCCGTGTTTGCAGGCCGGATCCACGTGCGATGAACGGCGTGGCAGCAACCGTAATGTTTTCTGTCAGATTACCGGGTGCAGCCGGGGGTATGGTTTCGGTTTGGGTGAATGGAGCGGATATTGGCATGACCGCTGGAGACGCGGATGCGTCCGGCAATACAATACCGGGTATACCGGGAATGGTACCCAGAATAACGAGGAAAAACACTGCCACGATGGCTGTTATGCTACCGGCAATGAGGATTTTTTGTATCAGCCGTTTCCGTTGCTTCTCGTGCACCCGCTGGTGGTATCGTTCGGGAAGATAGGGTCCGTTGTTGCCCCCAGTGTCCTGTTTCCTGCCGCCGTCCATGGTGCTTCATTACCATATTTCCTGCAGGGAATAAAAAAGGCCGGGTCTGGTCTGGTCGAATACCTGCTGCACCGGAATGCAGGTAATGGTCAGCGAATAAAGAGGTGATAGAATTATTCCGGCTATTAATTGTCCTTGTTACGCTTTCGGGAATACACATAATATCCAATTATGGCAACTGCGATCACCATTACAATAATTGCAAGGAAACGTGGATCGACAGAGAATCCGATCACGCTCGGGCCATAGGCCATATCGCGCGGGCCGGGAAGGGAGCTTGCCGTTACTTCAGCCTTGAAAACCGTGAGGGGCGCAGGGGAATTCTGGTATTCCGGTGGCACGGTCATGTTGGCAATGGACGTGCCGGTCCTGTTGAGATCCGGTACCGGAGTGAGCGTAGTTATTTTGTCCGCATTGCCCTGTCCTGCTGCAAGAGCTGCCGGAACTATGGTGCAGGTAAGTACCAGAAAAAGGAGGAGAAGCCGGGAGATTCCAGCCCGATACTGTGATTTTCTGTCCATAACGTATCAGTAGTGATTCGGATGGATCTGTCAACAAGTTTGTGGTTTGCATCAGATTCCCTATTCTCCGGTGATATTGTTGCCGGTATTTCCGGAATATGGGGTAAATCCACGAAAAAATGAAAACTCAGTAGGTTCTTCCGACAAGGGTTGCCTTGCCGGGTTTCCCACAGACAATGCACTTTCCTTCGGTGGATGAGACGTACTGCGACCTGACCTCTGTGCCGAGAATGCTGGAGTTTGCCTTATCCTCTATATCAGTGCCACAGCCCCGCTCCCGGCACCAGTGGACGACTGCGACTTTCCCGTCGTTCAGGGCAGTGTTGAGGGCATCCATCGAGTCCACGGAACAGAGGTGCGACATCGTGTGATCCTCGGCCTTCGTGCGGACCGCTTCCGTGACTTCGCGAAGAACCCGTGTCACTTCTTCGGTAATGGTTGCAAGGTCAAGCGAAACTTTCTCGCCCGTCCGCTTCACCGCCATAACCTTGCCCGCATCGAGGTCTCTTGGCCCCAGTTCGAGCCGAAGCGGGACACCCCGGAGTTCCCACCAGTAGTATTTGGCGCCGGGTCGCATGTCGCGGGTATCCATCTTCACCCGGAACCCTGCGGCCTTGAGATCTGCCTCCAGTTTCTGTGCAGCAGCGAGCACGTCCTCGTGCCGCTTGCCGATCGTGATCGGGACGATGACTGCCTGGACCGGTGCTGCCATGGGAGGGAGGATAAGCCCTTTGTCATCGCCGTGCAGGCTGATGAGCGCAGCAATGCACCTCTCCGAGATACCGTAGCAGGTCTGGTTGGCGAGCTGTTGCACCCCGTCTTTGTCCTCAAAGGTAATGGAGAATGTCTTCGAGAAATGGGTTCCCAGATGGTGGACCGTGCCGATCTGAAGGGTTTTGCCATTGGGCATGATGGCATCCACGGCAATCGTGTAATCTGCTCCGGGGAACTTGTCCCAGTCCGGCCGTTTCGAGATGACGATCGGGATGCAGAGACTGTCGTAGAACTCGCGGGTGAGTGCGAGCTCGTACTCTACCTGCGCTTCCGCTTCGTCCCAAGTCGCATGGACCGTGTGGGATTCCATGAAGGAGGTGATCTCCCGGAGCCGGATGAGCGGCCGGGTCTGCTTGGTCTCGTACCGGAAGGTATTGACGATCTGGTAATACTTCATCGGCAGGTCGGCATGCGAGCGGAGCCAGAGCGCGTACATCGGGTAGATGGCAGTCTCGCTCGTTGGCCGGAGGGCGAGTTTGACCTCAAGAGGGGTTGTGCCGCCGTGCGTAACCCAGTAGACCTCGTCCTCGAACCCTTTGATGTGCTCGGCCTCCTTCATGAACTCCTGCTCGGGAATGAGCAGGGGAAAGAGCGTCTCCTGGTGGTCGCGGTCGAGGAGATCGCGGAGCCGGTTGTATACGAACTTGCGGATTGCAAACCCGTAGGGGTACCAGACATAAAGACCCTTGACCGGGTAGCGGACGTCCATAATTTCGGCTCGCCACAGGATATCGTTAAACCATGCAGAAAAGTCCTGTTTCTGGGGCAGGATGCCCGCGTCATCGTCCATGAACAAAAACCCTCTAAGCTACTAGATGTATGACGACGGGCGTAATAAAAGCCTCGACACACGCCGCGACTGCAACGAGGGGGAGCACGTACAGGAGGAAGAGCCGGGCATAGTTCCGGGCGGCACCTTCCGAATCCGGCCCGCCATACCATTCGGCGATGAGCGACTGGGCAAGCAGGATGCCGAGGGCGCCGGAGATGATGAACGCCGGGATCTCGAAGATACCGTGAGGAATGAGGGCGGCAGCCACAAACAAAACGCTGTGATCCTTATGGATGATCTCCATTATCGCGCCTATTACGATCCCGTTGAGGCTCATGATGAAGATCGTCAGGATGCCAAAGGAAGCGCCTCCAAGGAAAAGGAGGATGCAAGCCTCGAGGTTGTTGAAGAAGAGCTTGATGCAGAGATCGGGCGCATTGTTCGTTGACATCTGGCCTGCCACCTCTTTCTGGAAGAGGTTGAGGAGATCCTGACCGACTGCCGGGTTCTGGGCAGAACCGATCCATCCGACCGTGAGGGTGGCACAGAAAAGGAGGAGGGTGATGATGAGGGCGTTTGTCAGGGCCGAATTAGACATACAGGACCATCCGTACCATGTCCCGGATGCCCGGAGCAAACCCGACAATGATCATCGCAAGCAGGACGAGGTGCCAGAATGCGGGGTTTGCCTCCTTGCGGTAGATCTGCATGATGTAGATTGCCGGGAACAGGACTACCAGTTTTAAGGGAAACATCACAAATGCGGTATGGGTCCACTCGATCAGGGCCGATCCCACAACATGTTGCTCGATATAATGGATTGACGGGTGCAGATCGATACCGTAACTGGTGGCGCTTGCATCCAGCAGCTGGCCGAAGAGGAGCGTTATGTAGAGCGGGTCGTTGACATATTCCCACCGCAGCACGTACCGCATGAACAAAAAGACTGCTGCCGTTGCCACGGTTGCCATCAGCGGGATGATGGCGAGCACGAACAGGTCGATCCTCGTGTGCGTCATTCCCCATGCAACGAGGACGAGCGCCACGCAGAAGACCGAGAAGATGCCGATCCCTGCATATATTTTGAGGTAATTGTTACAGAACCCTTGTTTTTCCAGGAACCGGGAGAGGAGGAGCATCCCGAATGTATAGAAGAAGAGGACGAAGTAGATGAATGGCGTGACAATGGCAAACTGGAGATCCGACTGAATCATGTGGGTGTCCTGGACTACCCGGAGGACACCGCCGAGAATCACGTACGGAATGGTGGCAAGAACAAACGGCCCGTCGAGGGGAAACTCCGATTTCCTGAACCACCGGTAGACAAGATAGACCGCAGCAATGAGAATGAGTGCGTAGGTGATCGTCTCTACAGCATTATAGGGTTGCTCGTATCGTATGGGATCGATGTAGTATTTGTAGATGAAATCACTAATCATCCATGATAAGAATGAGCGCAGATGCAATAAAATTACTCAAACCCAAAGTCTTTGACAAGTCCAAATGGATGCAGCTGCCCCGTGACGTCGTGATAGGGCACGATGTCCTTTCCCAGATTCCTGCGGTCTCAAAAGACCTCCGGCTCGGGTCGTCTGCGCTGCTCGTTTCCGGTAAGGGCACGATGGGCCTTGCGGGGAACAAGGTTATGTCTATCATGTCGGCCTCGTGCGAGATGAGGTCGTTCCTTGCCGAAGAGATCAATGTCCAGGTCATCAAAGCGGGCGAGAAAGCAGCACAAGGTGTGGATTTCCTTATCGGGGTAGGCGGCGGCCGGGTGATCGATACGGCAAAGATCGTCTCCTACAACCTTGATCTCCCGTTCATCTCTGTGCCTACCGCTGCATCCCATGATGGCATTGCATCTGCCCGGGCGTCGGTGCCGGTGGCGGAGGGGCATTCATCGCTCGAAGCCGAGCCCCCGATTGCGATTGTTGCGGATACCGGGATCATCGCCTCTGCCCCGCACCGGCTCCTTGCGGCCGGCTGTGCGGACGTGATCTCCAACTACACTGCAATCCTTGACTGGGAGCTCGCCCACCGGGTCAAGGGTGAGGCCATAAGCGAGTACGCGATTGCCCTCTCGAAGATGACGGCCGAGATCCTGGTCAAGGATGCCCACCTGATCAAGCCGCACCAGGAGCAGTCCGCATGGCTGGTGACAAAAGCGCTCGTATCGAGCGGCGTTGCAATGAGCATTGCCGGCTCGTCCCGGCCGGCCAGTGGCGGGGAGCACAAGTTCTCCCACGCTCTCGACCGGCTCGCCCCGGGCAAAGCGCTGCACGGCGAGAGCTGCGGGATTGGGACTATCATCTCCATGTACCTTCATGGGGGCGACTGGCGGGGTATACGGACATCGCTCAAGAGCATCGGGGCGCCGACAACACCTGCGGAAGTCGGGATCGAAGATTCCATTGCCGTCGAGGCACTCCTGATGGCAAAGACTATCCGTCCGGAGCGCTTCACCATATTTGATATGGGGATTACAAGGGAATCGGCAGAAAATCTCGTACAGATGCTCTACCGGGAGTGAGGGGAGACGGCATGCCAGACTCAAAGACGAAAGTAACGCTTGTCGGAACTGTCCTTGCAAAGCAGGGTGTCGAGTTCATCTATGAGGGGGAGGTTGCCGAGTGCGACACCTGCAAAGTGAAAAAGGCCTGCAACAATCTCCAGAAAGGCCGGAAGTACCGGATCGTCTCTGTCCGCACCACCCACCACGAGTGTGCAGTCCATTACAACGGCGCAACCGCTGTCGAAGTAATGGAAGCACCGATCACACTTCTGATCAACCCGGATATGGCGATCGTCAACTCCAAGATCAAGCCGGAGATCACCTGCAATAAGAGCGACTGCCGGAGTTTTTCCCTCTGCCGCCCCGACGGGGTTGTGAATGGCGAGAAGTACGTGGTTGTCGATGTTCTCGGCAATGCCCCGGACATCTGCGAGAAGGGCCGGTCGCTGAAACTGGTGGAGATCCGGCCGGCGTAATTTTTTTTCAATTTCCAATGGTCCATCCATACTACTGGTCGGATGAAAGCCGTCAGCAGGTTAATCGTTGGACTGGTGGAATATGTTTCAGATGAATGTAACCATTCTGTCCCGGCTGAAGCATGTGAGGGATGATGGCTGGCTTTCCGAACTTATCTCGATGAAGTATTCGGATACGCCTTTTGCAGGAATCCATTCCTACGTAGTATCCATTACTCCCGGGAGATCGAGGGCCAACCATTACCACAGAAAAAAAGAAGAGTGGATTGCACTTGCCGCAGGGATTGTTGCACTGACCCTTGTGGATACGGGAACCGGGGAACGTGAATCGATCGTTTTGGATGCCCGGTCGGATGATTATGGTTTAATCTCCATTTCTCCCTGCATTGCGCATTCGATAAAGAACACTGGTACTGGGGAAGCAGCAGTAATTGTCTTCAGCAGGACGCCGGAAGATCCAACGGATACCATCCCGTTCCGGTTTGACTGATGACGCCAACATACGGTTGTCCTTGTTGATCATCAGGATGCAAACCCTGATCGCCCGTTTTTCAGCAGGTTCTGGTAAAACAAACCGTTCTTTGCTCTCGAAGGATTTTATGTTCTGTCCATTCTGGCCAGCCATACCCGTTCCGCGAGTTTCACCAGCTCCCCGTACCCTTCGAGATCCTGCCGCCACCGTTCCGGTATAGCATCCAGTCCCCAGTATGCCCCGGCCAGCCCCCCGCAGCACGCTCCTACTGTGTCTGTATCCCCGCCAAGGTTGATGGCGGAAAGGATCGCGTTTTCCAGCGTGTTTGCATGCATAAAACACGAGAGGGCCGCATGCGAGCACTCCACGGCATCCAGTCCCGGTATTATTGGATAATTATCATAGTTCCCGAGCACCGCATGCACTTCATTATTAGTACAGAGTGACCGTGCATGCCGGAACGCGGTCTTCCGGGCAACCCCCCGGCACAGGTCGCTTGTCATTGTGTTGAGAAATGCCGAGCAGTGGCCGGCAACCGGATCGTAATGGGTGATTGCCGAGCAATACAAACTTACATTATATATTTCTGGTGCCGGATAAAAGATCGCCAGGGGAAATCCCCGCATGACGCTCCCATTGGACCGGCTCGAACCATGGAGTTTATGGACACGCCATGCAGCCTGGTGCGGCACGGTCCCGGATTGCACCAGATCAAAGAAAAGGGAGGAAGTCGGACCGTACCATACGGGCCGTTTTTTGTACCCGGAAATGAGACGCAATATAAGGTCTTTTTGGTCAAAGCCCTTGCATACGCCAAGCGATTCCGCGACCGCAGTGGCCTGGAGCGTGTCATCGGTAACCTCCCCCTTTTTCCGGAAATGACGCCCACCGGGAAGCATTTCTGTCACCCAGGGGCCGATATGGGGAGATCCTTCCAAAGGCGCACCCAACGCATCCCCAATTGCGAGCGCAACAAGCGATCCCCCGTGCCGCAATTTGCCTGTTATAAATCTCACCAATAAGGTATATGTGCACGATAAAAAAAAGGATCAGTTTAGAGAAGGTGATAGTGTGCAAAAGGAAGAGTTACTGCATTTACATATGTTGATGATTCACATCAAGAAGTACTATGAAGGCGTCACCAACGAAGAAATCGCTACTGAACGGTACAATTCCCTTGAAATTTCACCAGTCCATATCCACAAGGACAAGAAAGCCCACAAGGACGCTCTCCTCACACTTGGGGACGAGATCGTTACCCATATCCACGGACATACCCTGCCTGTGGTGAACTATTCTTCTGAGACTGCATCCCCCAAAGTTGCAGCTGAACATTAATCTGTTATGGATGAGGCGCTGGCATTCCGGGAGATAATCTCCCGCATCCTCACCCTGCCTCCCGGTGACGCAGCGATCGTTGCAGCCAAGATCGCTATATGCCGGAAGTACAGGTTATCTGCGGTACCGAAAAATTCCGCAATCCTTGCCGCTGCCGGACCGGAGGATCGGGAAACCCTCCGGAAGATCCTGCTCGTCAAGCCGACCCGGACCCTGTCGGGAGTTGCACCGGTAGCCGTGATGACCTCCCCGTATCCCTGCCCGCATGGCAAGTGCCTGCCCTGTCCCGGAGGTCCCGATCACCCGTTCCACTCTCCCCAGAGTTACACGGGAGAGGAACCGGCAGCGAAACGGGCCCGGGAACATGATTTCGACCCGTTCCGGCAGGTGCATGCCCGGCTCGAACAGTTCGAGATCCTCGGCCACCGGGTGGACAAGGTGGAACTGATCGTGATGGGCGGAACCATGACCGCCCGGCCGGTGGAGTACCAGCACGAGTTCGTCTCGCGCTGCATCGAGGCGATGAACACTTATCCGGGTGGCTCTCCTTCCCTGGCACCGCTCCCGGTTGCGGATGTCGAAGCCGCAAACGAGATGTCCGCGATACGCTGTATCGCGATCACCTTCGAGACCCGTCCCGACTGGTGCCGGCGGGAACATATCGAACGGATGCTGGACCTCGGCGTGACCAAGGTCGAACTCGGGGTCCAGCACGTGGACGATGAAATTCTCACGTACAACCGGCGGGGATGTACGGTTGCCGATGCCGTGGAAGCCAATACCCTCCTCCGCGACGCGGGGTTCAAGGTCGGGTTCCACATGATGCCCAACCTCCCGCATTCGACGATTGAATCTGACCGGGCGATGTTCGAGACGATCTTCTCCGATCCCCGGTTCAAGCCGGACTTCCTCAAGATCTACCCGACCCTCGTCACCCCGGGCTCCGAGATCGAGGAGCACTGGGAGCGGGGAATATATTCGCCCTACCCGGAGGACGAGCTCGTAGATCTCATCGCGTACGCGAAATCCCTGATCCCGGAGTTCACCCGGCTCCAGCGGATCCAGCGGGACATCCCGGCAAAACTGATCGTGGCCGGTTCCAAGCACTCCAATTTCCGGCAGCTGGCCCAGAACCGGCTCACGGCAACTGGCCGGCACTGCCGCTGCATCCGCTGCCGGGAGATCGGGAGACTTCCCTCCGTTGCTGAAGCCGAGATCCAGGTTATACCGTACGAGGCGTGCGGCGGAACGGAACATTTCATCTCGGCAGTATCGGGCGACTCGCTGATCGGCTTTGCCCGGCTCCGCTTCCCGTCAGCGGTCTTCCGCCAGGAACTCGCGAACGCCGCGCTCCTCCGGGAACTCCACGTGTACGGCAGCCTTGTTTCCGTGGGAAAAGATGCGGAATCCGAGGAATGGCAGCACCGCAGTTACGGTCGGGTGCTCCTTGCCCGGGCAGAAGAGATCGCTGCCGGCGCCGGATTCGCACGGCTTGCGATCATGAGCGGTATCGGTGTGCGCCCGTATTACCGTAAGATGGGTTATGAACGCAGAGGACCTTATATGATCAGGGAGCTCGTATGAACCCGGCCACCACTGAATTCCTTCGCCAGCGGTTTACTGAGTACTACAAGAAGACGGTCCTCATTTCCCCGTCGTCGCTTGAGCAGCGCGAATGGGGTTTTGTCCTCTTCAACCCCGGGTCTGCCGAGATGCGCATGCGGCGCCACGTGGGATTTTCCAGCCGCGACGAGCTCGGGGACTACATCCGGAACCTCATTCCCCAGCATACGTACTACTCTACGGCTTATTACGAGAAGCCCGATGCGGGTACTATGGCGGAGAAAGGCTGGTGCGGGGCCGATCTGATCTTTGATCTCGACGCCGACCACATCGTCCGGGGCCCCTACGACCAGATGCTGGCCCGTGTCAAGGAGGAGGTGCAGAAGCTTCTCGCCATGCTCACGGATGAGTTTGGGATGGATCCAAAAACCCTTGAACTCGTCTTCTCCGGGGGGCGCGGGTATCACGTCCATATCAAGGACATTGCATTCAGGGGCTGGGGCAGTGCCGAGCGCCGCGAACTGATCGATTACGTCTGCGGGATTGGGATTGATCCAGCAGCTATGCTTGCGGGCAAGGCCCCGCAGTCGCCCGGATGGCCCAAGCGCTATCGTGAGGCACTCGTTGAGACGATCCGGTGGACCGGGAGCCTGCCAGAGGATGAGGCCCTCGTGTTCCTCACCGTCATTGAAGGGATTAGTAAACAGTCTGCGGGGACGTTCCTGAAAAAACAGGGAGAGATCATAACCGAGATCGAAAAGCGCCCCACCGGCATGATCTTCAAAAACCGTGTCCTCCAGGCTCTCGTCAGCCAGCCCGATGGCGAGTTCAGGAAACGCCTGCTCTCCCGGGCAGCCCTTGCTGATGAGCCGGTCACGACCGATACCAAACGGCTGATCCGGATGCCCACCTCCCTCCACGGTGGCAGCGGCATGCGGGTCCAGCCCCTCGACCTCCGCGAGCTTGCGGATTTCGATCCACTCGTGGACGCGGTGGTCTTTGGCACAAGGGATGTCCGGGTAGATCTCAGGTTCGCCATAAAGATGCCGATGCTCGGAAGTACTTATGAGCTCCAAAAAGGCATCACTACAGTACCGGAAGCAGTGGCCGTGTTTCTCTGTTGCCGTGGTATGGCTGAGATAGCCTGAGGGGTTGACGATGAATCTTGACGATCTGCGCAGCATCCTGCTCTCCGAGCGGGAGACGGGAAGACTCACCTCCGTATCCCCGGATATCTTTGAAAAAGGCCACGCGGAACTGTCTGCCATAACGAAGAAGGTCTACGAGTTCGAGGATCCGTTCTCAGACGATGCCCGCGCCCACATTGATGAGACCCTTGCGATCCGGCAGACCCTCCAGGACCTCTTTGCGATCCGGTCCCGCAAGATCATCGCGCTCACCATCATGCACGCGGAAGGTAACTATTACGACCGCGAAGAGGTCAAGCGTATGATCCCGGCCGAGAAGGCCATGTTTGAGGAGATTACCGCGAGTGTCGAAGAGTGCCAGGGCGTCCTCCTTCGCAATGTTCCTGCGGTTGTCCGCGCAGTGCCTGCGCTCCCGGGCCGAGCTGTGGAGGAGGAGGACGAGGATGCCGCCGGGCCTGCGCCGTTCCCGGAAGAAGAACAGGCCGGGCTTTCCCCTGAACCTCACCTGGCCGAAGCGCCCCTTTCCCATCCCTGCGCCCTTGTACGGGTGCTCTCCGATATGGACTCATTTATGGGTGTGGATGGGAGGATTTATACCCTCTCAAAAGGAGATATAGTGACGCTTCCTGAGCGGAATGCTGCGGTCCTATCCGAACGCAACATAGTCTTAAATATCAATCTTTGCAAATAATATTGGTATTTGCTATCAACATTATCGGTGAAAATTTTATGAAAATGCCAGCGAAATTCACAACCTATTGTCCTTTCTGCCGGACCCACCAGATACACGAGGTCGAGAAGGTAAAGAAGGGCAAAACAACGGGCCTCCACTGGATTGACCGCCAGAAGGCACGAAGGGGTAAAGTAGGCAACATGGGTAAATTCTCCAAGGTGCCCGGCGGCGACAAGCCGACGAAGAAGATCAATGTCCGGTACCGCTGTGTCACCTGCGGAAAGGCGCACCTGCGCAAGGGATACCGTGTCGCGAAATTCGAGCTGACGGAGTAAAAATATGGTAAGCCAGATTCGGGAAAACCGGAGTAAATTTTACAAGGTAAAGTGTCCAGACTGTGAGAATGAGCAGACTGTCTTCGAGAAGGCAAGCACGGTCGTCAAGTGCGTGGTCTGCGGGCACGACCTTGCAACCCCCACCGGTGGCAAGGCCAACTTCAAGGCTGAGATCGTCTCAGAGCTTAAGTGAGCCCACCCATGCAGGACAGAGAGTGGCCACAGGAAGCAGAACTTGTTGTCTGCACAGTCGAGAACGTCAAGGATTTCGTAGCGTTCGTATCGCTGGATGAGTACGGTGGCCGCCAGGGGCTCATCCCCATCTCTGAAATTGCAACGGGCTGGATCAAGTATATCCGTGACCACATCCGGGAGGGCCAGAAGATCGTCTGCAAGGTCCTCAACGTAGACCGGAGCCGTGGCCACATCGATCTTTCCTTAAAGGATGTCAACGAGCACCAGCGCCGCGAGAAGATCCGGGAGTGGAAGAACGAGTCCAAGGCCCAGAAGTGGCTTGGGTTCGTTGCAGAACAGACCGGCGAACCTATCGCGGAAATCGAGGATGTTATTTTCAAGAAGTACGGGGCATTTTACCCTGTCTTTGAGGATATCGTCGTTGAACCTGAAACTACGCTCAAGAAACTCGGTTTCTCGAAGAAAGTAACCGAGATCCTCCTGAAAGTGGCGCAGGAGAGCGTCAAGGTTCCCCATGTGGAAGTGACCGGGCACCTGCACCTGAGCTGCACGGAACCGGACGGCATTACCGTCATCAAGAACGCGCTCAAGAAAGCGAATGCCGACCAGAAGATAGCCGGGGTTGAAATCGAGCTCCTCTATCTCGGTGCACCAACCTACCGCATCAAAGTCATTGCCCCTGATTACAAGAAGGCAGAAAAGGCCATAGAAAAGGCGTCGAATGCTGCCATCGCCGTTGTCGAGAAGGCCGGCGGTGAAGGTAAGCTCGTCAAGAAGCCGAAGTCCGGGAAAAGTCAATGAGCGGGCGAATCCGGTACTGCACGGCAGATCAAACCTATACTCTTTCTCCCACATGCCCGAAATGCGGCAGGCCGACTGCGGTTGCCCATCCGGCACGGTTCTCTCCCGAAGATAAGTACGGGAACTACCGGAGGATGGCAAAGCATGATTGAGGAGATCACGATCCGGTATCTCGACAGCTTCAAGGAAAAAAAACTGTCCGATCCCATTTTTATCGAAGGTCTTCCCGGCATCGGCCAGGTGGGGAAACTCGTGGCCGAGTACATGATCCACATGCTCGGCGCGGAGAAGATCGGTGAGATCCATTCGATCTACCTGCCCCCGCAGGTAATCCTGGACGAGACGGGCCTTGCGCGGCTTGCGAGAAACGAACTCTTCCTGTACCAGTGTGATGGCAAGGATCTTGTTTTCCTGGTTGGGGACCACCAGAGCACCTCAAACGAGGGGCATTACCTGCTCGCCGATACGTACTGCGGCATTGCTGAAGATCTTAAGGTGAAACGCATCTTCACGCTTGGCGGGTTTGGTGTCGGCCATCTCGTAAACGAGCCCCGGGTGCTGGGTGCGGTGAACCGCCCCGAGCTCCGGGCCGAGCTTGAGGCTGCCGGTGTCCGTTTCGACCGCGAAGAGCCCGGTGGTGGGATCATCGGGGCCGCTGGCCTGATGCTGGGTCTCTCGGCAGGGCGGGGGATCGATGCGGTCTGCCTGATGGGTGAGACGAGCGGGTATCTCGTGGACCCGATGGCCGCAGCTTCGGTTCTTGCGATCCTCACGAAACTAATCGATGTGCCGGTGGATCTTACCCGGCTCAACGAGCGGGCTTCCGAGATGGAAAAAGTCATCGAGGGGCTGGTTGAAGGCGAGAAGCTCCAGAAGGACGAAGAACTGTCCTATATCGGGTAAGACCCGGTCTCTTTCGTCATCTTTTTTGTTTGTTCAGGTACGGTTGCTTCGTTTTGTTCTGCGTCCGGTCCGGTAACCGAATTCCGGCTTGCGGCTCAGGATATGTTTTTCCCCACTGACCCCCCCACACTCTTAAACCACATTCCCGGACCAGTTTTACTTCGGAAAATCATGAAAAATTCCGGGAAAACATGGATCTAAATTAGGGGGGTCGGAGGGGGAAATCTGGTTATTGCATGTCCGGCACCTTAAGATTTCTGACTATTCCATAAGATAATTTCACCGTCGTAATCTATCGGAAATTGGTGCCCGCACACTATGATCCGTATCGGATTGTGAACGATGGAATTTCCCCCACCGACCCCCGCCCCCACTAAAAAGGAACCCTGTGGTGAAATGTGTGGCCTCCGGAAGGTGATCGGCCGATGATCCCAGCCCTCCAAATCTCCCGTCAACCGCAGTATCGACACCCTCAATACCTGCCGGGAAGAACAGTTCCCTATGCCAGCAACGCCGACAGAGTCCGATATTCCGGCATTCATGGATCAGATGGCTGAGTCGATCCGGAAGACCGCAGTCCTGCTGGACCGGAGAGAAGCCTCCGCATTCTTCCAGTTGATCCTTGCGTCAAGGCGGATCTATATTGCCGGGGCAGGTCGTTCAGGAATCATCTCCCGGGCATTCGCGATCCGGCTCCTTCACCTGGGATTTGACGTATACGTTGTCGGGGAGACAATAACGCCGGCCCTCCGACCGGGAGACACCCTTGTCGTGTTCTCGGGATCAGGTGAGACCCATACCATGGCAACGTTCTGCACAACCGTCAGGGATCTCGGGGGAAGCATCTGCCTTGTAACCGCCTCTCCGGACTCAACGATGGGCAGACTGGCAGATTGCGTTGTGAACCTGGGCGATCTCACCGGGTATTACCGTAAAGACACGGCAACGTTCGAGGAGCGCCAGGTGACCGGGCAGTACCGGTCGGTTGCCTCAGCATTCGCCCCGCTTGGCACCCTGTTCGAGACCGATGCCCTCGTCTTCTCCGATGCAGTCATCTCTGCCCTGATGGTGGCAAAATCAGAAGATGCCGGGGAACTCAAAGGCCGGCTCACCAATATCGAGTGAGAATCCAGAAAACCAATCCTGGCCGGATACGATCCTGAATGTGGGTCCCCGGATGCCCGGAGTTATGCCCCATCCCGGGATAAAACGGAATTTCCCCTATCCTGGCATTTCCTGCCAGACCCACCGGGCACGCGTAACCGTCGGCAAATCTGCGAAATAAAAAATAGCGAAAGCGTTATCCCTCATTGCAGGGATAGGTCTGCTATTCTCTGAACATCGTGTGAGATCATGCAGCACCGTTCTCTTACCAGATTCCTGACTGTCGTTCTCTTCTGTATGGTATTCCTGATTACTATTCTGCCTCTGGTGGCCGCCGATTCGTCGGATGATGCACATATGGATGATCTCTCCTATGAGGATCTGGAAGAAGAGGATCTGCTCTATGAAAACGCGTCAGTCTATGCTCCCGTCTCATCGATAGCGGCTGCTCCGACAAACCTTACCAATGAGTTTCCCAAGCCCTCGTATGGTGACTGGAACCAGGGTCAATGCGGGAACTGCTGGGTATGGGCAGGCACGGGCACGCTCGCCCAGACCCTGTATAAATCCACCGGCACTTCCACCCCGTTGTCGATCCAGTTCTTCAATTCGAATTATATGGATGGAAATATCCTCATGAAAAAACCTCACGACTGGGCCTGTACCGGTGGATTTGCCTCTACCTTCGCCGATGTTTACAACACGGGTGTGAACCAGTCCTATGAGGGGGGGCCCTTTGTGGTTCCCTGGAGCAACGTCAATGCTTTGTATAAAGATGCCAGCGTGTTTTTGGAAACAAATGGTCAGACAACGCTCCCAAAAAACCTCATGACTATCAGACCGAATATTGGTATTGGCCGTATAGAGGCACAAAAGGTACTGGCAACGCCGTCCTCTAACCAGGTTGCCGCAGTGGAGAATATCACCCGTGCACTGGCAGACGGCAAGGTTATTTTCTATTCAATGTACCTGCCCAACAAAACTGCCTGGGATCGATTTCAGAACCTCTGGGATAATCAACCCGACACTATCTGGAACATGGACCTGTATAATGCAACGGATTACAATTCAAGTGTCGGGGAGGGCAGTGGCCATGCCATGATTCTCATGGGATATAATAAGACTGATTCCGATCCTGCCAACCAGTACTGGATTGTCCAGAACAGCTGGGGTAACCCGGCCAACCGTCCCAAAGGCCAGTATAAACTTAAGATGTGGATGGACTACAATGCAACATTCAATAACACGGGATGGTACACGCAGGAATTCTGGGTCTTCAACGCATCCTGGAAGACCGATCCAACGCTCAGCAGCATCACGCCATCGACCGGGCAGAACGATGGTACCGTTGCGATCACCAGCCTTGCAGGAACCAACTTCGCAAATGGCGCAGAGGTGATGCTGAAGTCAGCGAGTATCACCCCGCGGCATGTCGGCAGTATTACAAACGATGCGAACGGTGCCCTCCTTGAAAACCCCTTCAAAGTGGCTATCCGGAATAATTATGCCTATGTTGTAAGTTACAATAGCAGTGCCCTTGAGATTATAAACCTGACAAATCCCGTGACCCCGGTACATGAAGGCCGGATTGTGGATGGGGCCGGGGGGGCACTTCTGAATGGCCCCACAGATGTGGTTGTATCCGGTAATTATGCATATGTTACCAGTTACAATGACAACGCGCTTGAGATCATTGATATCACCACGCCTTCGGCACCGATCCACAAAGGCAAGATCGTTAACGTGCCTGGAGGGGCGCAGCTCGCCGGGCCAAGGAGTGTTGCGGTTGACGGGAACTATGCATATGTGGCCAGTTCTGGCAGTAATGCCCTTGAGATCGTAAATATATCCAATCCGTCAGCGCCGGCACACTGGGCAAACCTGTCGGACGGGAAAGGCGAAGCAGCCCTGAATTTCCCGGTCAGTGTTGACATTGTCCCGGGTTATCCGTATGCCTATGTAGCCAGCTCGGGTGACAATGCCCTGGAGATTGTTGATATTGAAAATGCGACCGCTCCTGAACATTGTGCATACATAGCCGACAGCCCCGGCGGGGCGCAACTTAAGGAACCAGTGAGGGTCAGAGTTGCCGGATATTATGCCTATATCGCCAGCAATACAAGCAATGCCCTTGAGATCGTTGATATCAGCAACCAGTCTGTGCCAGTTCACCGGGGGAGCATTGCGAAGACTGCCGGTGGCACGTACCTGAATGGTCCAGTGGATGTAGCGATCTCGGCCGACAGGACGTATGCCTATGTCACCAGTTACCATGGGGGTACGCTGGACATAATCGATGTGTCCACTCCGTCTGCACCGGTTTACCGGACCGGTATTTCGAACGGAGCCGGAGGGGCACTCCTGAAAAACCCGAACAGTATCGCACTCTCGCGATCGCTTGCCTATGTTACATCCCGTGGCAATGATGCCCTTGAGGTGGTGGCACTGGATGCCATCCCCGCAACAGATGTAACGGTGGTATCGGCAAACAAAATTACCGGTACCTTCGACCTGACGGGTGCCCCGGCCGGAAGCTGGAATGTCGTTGTGACCAACAGCAACGGACGGTATAGCTCCCTGGACAATGGCTTTACGATACGTTCTGTCCCGATACCCGTGCCCCCGTGGGATGATTCACCGGCGGCAGCAACGGCAAAAGATGCCCGGACTGCCGGCCCAGCCGGGCAGGCAAGCGTATCTCTCAAGACGAATTCCCTTGGCCAGACCCTTGCACCCTATCTGGTCGAGACAACGACGGCATCACCGATCAATGCAGCCGTGTCTATCCCCCAGTCAACAAAGTCGCTCACGGCGGCAGGAACCCCAATCAGTGAAGTTACCATAACCCCCCTCTCCCAGGAAGCCGTTACCAAAGCTACCGGCAGCACCTCCCCGCCGGAAGGTACGGTCTTTACCGCCGGAGGTCTTGGCGTCGAATGCTCGCCTGCCGGCGCAACATTCAGTCAACCGGTCACCATCACATTCACCATGACCCGTGCCCAGTGGGATGCAGCACTTGGCCAAGCCGGAGGAAAGACCCAGGGTATCACCATCCAGTATTACGATACAACGGCAAAAACATGGGTATCTCTCCCGACAACCGTTGATCTCACCACCCGCCATGTAACCGCCACAACAACCCATTTCACCCTCTTTGCGGTATTTGTCAAAACCACCGGAGCAGGCAGCCCTGTACCTGTACGGACCTCCTATTCCGGGGATGCTCCGGCTGCTACAATTCATACCCCGGTAAGAATCGTTCCTACCGCAACTCCCGTTCCTGCCCCTGTGCAATCCCCGCCTCAGTTCCCTGTTATGACGATTGCCGCCATTATCGCAGGTATTTTGGTCCTTATCGGGGGTATCCTGCTCCTGAGGCGCTGGTGGATCCGCAGGCAGAACCCGGCACTGTTCCGGGATTATGACTGATCCGGGTGTCCAGGGTATCCGTGCATCCCCTGTCATGAACCCTGCCCCATTCCCCTTTTGATCTGACGGGGAATGCTCCCCCCTTATATTCCGCAAACGACAACCGGATATGCAGCCATGCTCGCCACTGCCGACCTTCATATCCACTCCCCGTACTCGATAGCTGTCTCCCGGTTCATGCAGCCGGAGGAACTGATCCGGGGATGCAAAACGAAGGGCATCCAGATAATTGGCACAGGTGATGCCCTCCAGCCGGACTGGATGGCCGGATGGGAGCCGTTCTTTGAGAACGATGCCGGTATCGTCGTTGTCCCGCAGGGTGAGATCGAGGATAAAAAAAGGGTTCACCACGTGATCCTGGCAGAAGATCCTGCCCAGTTCTCCCAGCTCCGCGACCTGCTGGAAGGCACCTGCAAGAGTTTTGTGACAAGCGGACGCCCCCATGTCTACCTGACTGGCGAGGAGATCGCGAATGCAGCCCACGACGTGGGAGCACTGGTCGGGCCAGCCCACGCCTTTACCCCGTGGACCGCGATGTACGCCTACTTCGACAGCGTTCCTGCCTGTTACGGCTCCGCGAAGATCGACTTCCTTGAACTCGGCCTGTCTGCCGACAGCTCGTACGGGGCGGCTATCCCCGACCTCTATGATATCCCGTTCCTCACCAACTCGGACGCCCACAGCCCGTACCCGGACAAGCTCGGCCGGGAGTTCAACCGGCTCCGACTCGAACAGCCCACGGCAAAAGGCGTGCTCGCAGCCATCCGGAATGGAGCGGTTACCATGAACGCCGGGTTCTTTCCCGAGGAAGGGAAGTACAACCGCACTGCCTGTACCCGGTGCTACAAGCAATATACCCTTGAAGAGGCGCTACACCACCAGTGGCGCTGTCCTGCGGATGGCGGGATCATCAAGAAAGGCGTGTCCGACCGGGCAAAGGAGCTCTCGCATGGTGGAACTGCCCGCCCCCGCCCCCCATACCTCCACGTTCTTCCCCTTGCCCAGATCATCCAGACCATGGAGGGCTCATCGTCTCCCAACACCAAGAAGTGCAAGGCAATTTATGCCTCGTTTATCAGCACGTTCGGCAGCGAGATCGCAGTGCTCCTTGATATCCCCGTTGCGGAGATCCGGTCTGTCCACCCGAAGGTTGCTGATGCAATCGCTGCCCTGCGGAACGGTACCGTAACCCTGCACCCGGGTGGCGGCGGAAAGTACGGGACGTTCTCGCTTTAGGGAAAAAAGGGCCGGTTCCCTACCCGACCAATCTGCGGGAATACAAGGTCTCATGTTTTGCAGGTTTTGAATCATCGTCGTAATTTTTCCATCAGCATTCCCAAATCCAGACTTTCCAATCGTAAATATTAATGGAGCATGAGGCTAACATGATAAGTTAATGCTCAAAGTACATCGGGATATATGTGGATATTGCGGATGCTGCGTATCGGTCTGCCCGGAAGGCGCCCTTGAACTGATCGATGCGTACCTGTCCGTTGAGAAGAACTGCACCAGCTGCGGAGTCTGCGCGAAAGTCTGCCCCCTTGGCGCCCTGGAGGTAGTCAATGAAAAATAAGTACGATATTCTCGTCATCGGTGGCGGCCCGGCCGGCGCTCTTGCCGCAAAGACGGCAGTGGAAAAAGGCTTATCCGCCTGCATAGTCGAGAAACGCCCGGCGATTGGCGCTCCGGTCAGGTGTGCTGAAGGGATTGGCCAGGAAGCCCTCCACGAGTTCATCGAGCCCGATCCCCGCTGGATTTCTGCCGAGATGACCGGCGCGACGATCGTTGCCCCCGATGGTTTTGTCATGAAGCTCGAATCCGAATTTGCCGGTGGCAAAGTGGGGTACGTCCTCGACCGCAAGTTCTTCGACCGTGAGCTGGTCTGGAAAGCGGCGGAGGCAGGTGCCGACGTTGCTGTCAAGTCCCGGGCAGCAGCCCCCATCCTGGAGAATGGCGTAGTCAAGGGAGCAAAGATCGATTACTGCGGCAAGGTCTCAAACGTCCATGCCGAGGTTGTCATTGCCGCAGACGGCGTGGAATCCAAGTTCTCGAAATGGTGCGGCATCGATACCACCGTTCCGGCCCGCGAGATCATGAGCTCGGTCCAGTACCTGATGACCGATATCGATATTGACGAACAGTCCACGGTTTTCTACCTCGGGAACGAGGTTGCTCCCGAAGGTTACCTCTGGGTATTCCCGAAAGGCAAACGGACAGCCAATGTCGGGATCGGCATCTCCGGCAAGAAGAGCGGCGACGGGCACCGGGCAAAGGACTACCTGGACCGGTTCGTGAAAAAGACCTACCCGCACGGCAAGACTATCGAGTATATTCCCGGCGGCGTATCTGTCTGCCGGCCCCTGGCGTGCACGGTTGCCGACGGCCTGATGATCACCGGCGATGCGGCCCGGGTGGTCGACCCCCTGACCGGCGGCGGTATCTACAACGCGATGTACACCGGCAGGCTCGCCGCCCAGGTTGCTGCCGAGTGTATCGGGAAGGGAGACGTCACCAGTAAAGCGCTCATGAAATACGACAAGGAATGGCGGGCCTCGAAGATGGGAAAAGCCATCGAGCGCAACTACCACATCAAGGAATACTTGATCAAGCAGCCCGATGAGAAACTCAACGAGATCATCCACTCCGTTTCAAAACTCAATCTCAAAGAGTTCTCCACCATTACCCTGATAAAAGAGATAATCCGGTTTAACCCGAGACTGGTGCTCGAGCTTGGGGCGCTCGCAGCATCACTCCGTTGATTTTTTAAGCTGTTTGTTGAGGAGCCGGAGACAGTCGTCCTCGGCCTCTTTTTTGGTGAAGACCGTGAAGATGTCACCCTGCTGAATCTTCACGCTGCCGCTCGGGATGATCAGTTCGCCGCCCGTCCTCCGGATAGCGATGAAGACAAAGTCCTTGACCTTGAGTTCGCGGATCTCGTGCCCTACGATGGGTGAACCGTTCTCGGCAACGATCTCGAAGATGGAACCGCCCGGGATCGATGCCAGCTGCTGGAGCTGGGGGTTTTGCGTCCAGTAATAGAGCCGGGAGGCCACGAGCTCGTCCGGGTTCTCGCTGATCCGGACGCCCACTTCCTTGAAGAAGTCGGAATGGGCCGGCTGGTTGACGATGGCGACCACGTTTGGCACCCGGAACTTCTTTGCAAGCCAGCAGGTCATCAGGTTGACGGCATCGTCGCTCGTAGTCGCGATCAGAGCATCGGCCCGGTCGATCCCGGCCTCTTCGAGGACGGTCTTGTCGGTCGCATTCCCGGTCACCGCGAGTACATCGTAGTGCTCCAGCACTTCGCTGCACCGGGATTCCTCCTGGTCGATGACAACCACGTTATGGGCGTGCTCGACACCGAGTTTTGCAAGATTCCTTCCAATGCCCCCAAGCCCCACGATGATAATATACATGGTTACCGGTTACCATCATCGGCATTGAAATAATTTGCGCATCAACCTCTGCGTGTGATATGCGGCGTGGATGAAGCGGGGAAGGGCTCGGTGCTGGGCCCGATGGTGATTGCTGCCGTGGGTGTAACTTCGGCATCTGTCCTTGATGGTCTTGGGGTAAAGGATTCAAAGGAGCTCTCGCCTAAGGAGCGCGAACGGCTCTACGGCCTGATCCGGAAACAGTGCAGGGTTTCGACGGTACGGCTCGACGCGCAGGATATCGACCGCATGCGGGGCGAGATGACAATGAACGTGATCGTTGCCCGGGCCCATGCCCAGACTATCAACAAGATCGCCCCTTCCTGCGCCTACGTTGATGCCTGCGATGTCAACACCTTCCGTTACGCAGAAATGGTGAAAAGCAGTCTCGATGCCCCCTGCGAGATCGTGTCGGAACACCACGCCGACCAGAAATATCCGGTTGTCTCGGCAGCCAGCATCGTGGCGAAAGTTGTCCGCGACCGGGCGATTGCCACTCTTGCGAAAAAATACGGGGAGATCGGCAGCGGGTATCCTTCCGACCCGATAACCATCCGGTACCTTTCTTCCTATGTCGACGAGCACAAGGTTCCGCCGCCCATTGCCCGGAAGAGCTGGAAGACCGTCAGTAACCTGCTTGCAAGGAAGACCCAGCGCAGTCTTTTGGATTTCTGATTTGGCAGGAGAATTCCTTTATCCTTCCTGAACCGATAATAGAGTTGATGGACTGGATCCTTCTCATTGCGCTTCTCGTAGCGGCATACGCACTGGTAGCGTATTATATCCATAAAAAGAAACTCTGGCAGGACCATATAACGTTTTACGGCCCGCTGATGGCAATAAAAACCGATCGGGTCGGGTTTTTCGACCGGTTCCTCCCGTTCAGTGCGTTTCTCCGGCTCTACGGCACGCTTGGCGTGCTCATGGTTGTTATCGTCTCGGTCCTGATGACGTTCATGCTTTTCTTCGCGGTTCAGAATATTGTTGTCCACCGACCGGGACTGACGATGGCTAACGATCCCAAGAACGTGCTGGCGATTCCCGGCGTGAACGATTTCATCCCGTTCACGTTTGCGGTCTGGTTCGGGCTTATCATTACCATGATTGTCCACGAGTTCGGCCATGCCATCTTGTGCCGGGTGGAAGGGATCCGGGTAAAGACGATGGGCGTGCTCTTTGCGGTAATCCCCATCGGGGCATTTGTCGAGCCGGATGAAACGGACCAGGAGAAGAGCAAAGGTCTTGCCAAGATGCGGATGTTCGGTGCCGGCATCACCAACAATATCCTTCTCGGGGTGCTCTGCTTTGTTGCCATCATCCTGCTCCTTGGGCTCGTGGTTCCGCTCAATACCCCGCTCGTCCACGGCGTATACGTTGATTCTCCCGCACATGTTGCGGGCATTCCCCCCAATTCGGTGATCCGGGAAGTGAATGGGGTCAGCGTGGCAACAAGGGACGATGTTACATCTATCCTCAACACTACAAAGCCCGGGGATACTGTTACGCTGGTGATCGACAATAAAGGAAAAGCCGAGTCGCATACCCTGACGCTCACCTCGTGGCCAAAAGACCTGAGCCCACGGGCAAGCGGGTTTATGGGAGTCACGTATTATGATGCGCCTGCTGTCAAAGAGCAGTTCAGCCACTTTTACGATCCCATCGGCATAATTATCCTGCTCGCCGTTCCGCTCTATACCATCATGGACCCGTCGGCCTGGGGCCAGTTCAGCATCCTGACCATTGATACCGTTGACGCTATGATGTGGCAGGTGCCGTTTCCATACTTCTGGTTCGTGATCCAGATCCTCTTCTGGTGCGGGTGGTTCAACTTTGTTGTCGGGACCTTCAATGCCCTCCCCCTTCTCCCTCTCGATGGGGGTCTCATCCTCAAGGAAGGGGTAGAACGAATCCTTGAGCGGCGTGGGTGGAGCAACTATTCCGGGTACGTGGTGAGTGCCATCAGCTACGGAATGCTTGCGGTACTCTTGGCCGTGGTGATCCTGCCGTACATGATGAACATGTAACGGAAACGATATCTTATTCCCCATTTTCTTTTGTGGCACGGGATAAAACCGCCTTTTTTCACGCTCTTTTAGGCATGCGAGTATGCCCCTGGCGCCGGGGAACCCCCGTTCATGTGCGTTTATCAGAGCAGATCTTTTCAGCCAGGATCTGCAAAAAAAATGTTGATCTCGATCAAAGGGTGTTAGTAATCCTGCCAACAGTTGGATATTTATGTCACAGCAAATGATTTTTTCTGGCGTGAGCTATCCGGTCGATCAGGCAGGGGCTGAGTGGGTGATTGAAAATTTTTTGCCGGAGATCGGTTGCGATCCAAAAAACTACGCCAATGCCTGGATGAATGATGAGAATGCCGGATTCCTCCCGGAATTATCGCGGGTGCCTGATACGGATATCCGGATGAAAACGGGGATTGGAAAATAGTAAAAAATGTTCAATAGTAAAATTATTCTTCCTTGATCTCGACAGGAGGAACAACTTTGCGCTTGCTGGTATCCTTGAGTTCGTCTTCCGTAACTTTCGGAACCGCGTCCTGTATATCCTTGAGGATAGCATCGATGGTATCCTGCTTTGGAATAACCCCGAGGATGCTGTCATCCATGACCGGCCGCGCTGCAATATCATCAGCGGTTTCATCCTTTGCCCCAAGGAACTTCGCACCCTGGCGGATCAGCTCGGAGATCTCGAACGGGAAGATGATCTTGGTTGCCTGACCGTTCGCCATGGTCTTGAGTGCGTCCAGCGAGAGAACCGTGATGGCTTTCCTGTCAAGCGGTGCCGCTCCGACAGAGAGAATCCGGAGTCCCTGTGCCTCACCCTGTGCCTGGAGAATCTTTGAGAGTCTCTCCCCTTCAGCCCGGAGCACCTTGCTCTGCCGTTCGCCTTCCGCTTCGAGGATCATGCTCTGCCGGAGCCCTTCGGCTTTCAGGATTGCCGACCGTTTCTCACCATCTGCCCGCAGTATCGCAGCACGGCGGGCCCGTTCTGCTGCGGTCTGCTCGGTCATCGCGTTCTTGACCGCTTCGACCGGGTCCACTTCCTTGATCTCGACACGCTCGACCTTGACACCCCACTGGTCGGTTTCGCGGTCAAGGATGTCGCGGAGCTTGGTGTTGATGACGTCCCGGTTGTACAGGACCTCGTCGAGTTCCATGTCGCCGATAATTCCACGAAGGCTCGTCTGGGCAAGGGCCAGGGTTGCAAACCGGTAGTTGGCCACCTCGAAGAATGCCTTCTCCGGGTCGATTACCCGTACGTAGACGATCGCATCCACGTTGGTCGGCGAGTTGTCCTTGGTGATCACTTCCTGGCTCGGGACTTCCATCACCTGCGTACGGAGGTCGAGTTTCGTCACATCCGAGACGAACGGGACGATCCAGCGGAACCCGGGGTTCATCCGCCCCACATACTGGCCGAGCCGTACCTGGAGCCCCTGCTCGTACGGTTGGATGATCACGACACCTTTTGCAAAGATTATGACGATGACCAGGATCAGGAATATGGCGATTATGGTATTGATGTCAATGAAAGCCATGTTATGTTACCTCTTCAACTACGATGTGAACCCCTTCGGAATCCACGACTTTTACTTTCCTTCCGGGAGGAATGATTCGTCCCTTGGAATGAGCACTCCACTCAGTACTGGCGACCATCACTTTACCGGACAGGGTTTTTGCATCCACCTCTTTTGTGACACGGCCTTCCATCCCGATGAGGGTGTCACGGCTGATGGTCGTGGGACTGTTGTTTGGTGTGATGCGGCCGTACATCCAGACCGTGAAGCCGGCAGCGCAGATTGCGACTATGACGGCGACAATAACTCCCCAGCCCGAGTTGAAGATATCCACGCCCAGGAGGAGCAGGATGCCAAGGAGGATCATCACCGTTGCCGGCACGGTGGCAAAGAACCCCGGGCTGTGCACCTCGACAAGGAGCAGGAACGCTCCTATGACAATGAGCAGCCAGCCAAGAGCAATTCCTTCCAGAAGAACCATGATCACTGTTCGGGTGTATACGGATAAAATCCTATGGGATTTCCGGCAAAAAATGAAAGTATCTGATAATTTTTACGGGACATCCCATGAAAACAGAGAGTATCCCGCACCTTTTCCAGCATAACGAGCCCGGAAGAACCGGCCGGTGCAGGCCCTTTATTTCCGCAGCAGGGCGATCTTCGAGCCCCGGGGGATGCCGATATCCTCGGCGATAACCTCGCACTTCACGCACATGAGGTAGGCGACCGGCGGCAGGGAAGCGTATTCGCTCAATGATTCGTAGTTTGCCATTCCCTTCGACAGGATGATTGTGCAGGTGTCGACAGCATGGGCCAGATCGGGCGGCATCTTGTCGAGATCGATCCCGATCTCCGCACCGGCCCCGGTGGTGGTGAGGCAATCAGCATACCGGTCGAACCCGAGGACCAGGGCATCCTCCATCGTTGCATCGTTCAGGATGGGGGCGTCCCGGACGGCAACGGTGACATGCGAACCATGGGATTTCAGGTGTTCGAGCAGGAGCCGGTCAAAGACAATCTCTCCGCAGTTGTCGGTGAGGTAGACCACCCGCTCGCACAGCGGGAGGATCTTGTCCGTGTCATCGCGGTCGAGACCCTTGGTGAACTCCTGTTCGAAGAATTGTGAAAAATCTGCGGTAACCTCGTGGTCCTTGACCGCATAATCGAACGTGTTGCCGATTACGCTCGCAAGCACCCGGTCCCGGAACGTCGGGAGCGTTTGCCTGACTTTCCGGCAGACCTCGAGAGCCTGGCGGTTCCCGATTGTTTTGAGTTCACGGAACGGATCGCTGTTATTCACCATCTCGCAGGCATTCCGGTGCACGGCACTGGCTATCTGCGGGTGTGAAAGAGTGGAACCTTTCATGGATTCAAGAAGTTCACCACAGGATGCAAGGGTTTTTTTCGTGCAGTCCTGATCCGCACCAGCAAGCTGGCACTCAAAAACAACCCGGGACAACAAACAGTCGATACAGGTGTCCGTGAGTTTCATGATGATATCATCCCGGAAGGATGATCAGAATAAATGATGGGGCCACTGAGATTTGAACTCAGGTCAGAAGACCCCCAGTCTCCTAGGATGGCCAGGCTACCCTATGGCCCCGCTCTCTTACTA
>Ga0265296_1000460_pt1 | contig 63540 bp, 55 predicted proteins | sample MunlanPumphouse1_FD_189073 | JGI IMG/M metagenome (GOLD analysis project Ga0265296, IMG submission 189073) | Groundwater microbial communities from a municipal landfill in Southern Ontario, Canada - Pumphouse #1 | ecosystem: Environmental > Aquatic > Deep subsurface > Groundwater | place...
ACTTCTTTTCCATCGTACTGGGCGACATCCCGAACAACTCTTGGAAGGCGGTTAAAGATATGATTTAAGGGAATCATGCGGATGTTCATCATCAGGTTCTGAAGATCCGATACCGAACGCTCTACCATCCCGATGGCTTCATCCATCTCCTTGATTTTGTTCTGTTCGGCGATCTGTTTGAGCCTGCCGCGATTAATGACAAGATCCTCGACGAGATTCATAATATGGTCGAGCTGGGTGATATCAACCCTGAGGTTCTTTATTTCCCGGGTCTTATCTGCACTTCCGGATTGCGGTTTTGAATCGGCTTTTTCAGGTTTTGCATTATTGGATACTTCTGTTGGAGGGGCAGGCTCTTCTTTTGCAACAGGTACAATTTCTACGGATGCTATATCTGTTCCGGCTGCAGCGGTTTTCAATGCATCTTCGCCCACATCGCTGGCGATTTTCAGCACCAGAGTGCCATCGAAATTGCCTTCATCTATAGCCTCACGTGATGGATTGAATGACAGGATGGTTCCTAGGGATTCAAGATTTCCAATGGCAAGCATTGCCCGGATATCTTTCATGACACAGTCATCAGCAACTTTTATTGTTATGGAATAACGCGGGCGATCCGTATCATCAACTGTTTCTGTTATCTTTTCTACGGAAAGTTTACTTTGTGCGGCAGCGGGTTTGGAGCCTTCCTCAATTGGCTTTCCGGTATTTTTAGAAAGCCATTGTTTCAAGGCTTTTACCTGTTCATCAGGATTGATCGATGACGAATCTCCCCCACCTTCCACATCATCCATCATCAACTCAATAACATCAGAACACGCTAAGAGGAGGTTGTTGAGTTCTGCGGTAACAACCGCACTCCCACTGCGTACCATCTGGAATACATCTTCCATAGTATGGCAGAGTCTTTCCATTTCCATAAAGCCCATGGAGGCCGATGCTCCTTTGAGGGTGTGAATCGAACGGAATATCTCATCAACAGCAGTCTGGCTTCCCTCTTTTTCCAGAATCAACATATTCCGTACCAGATTCTCGTGATTTTCACGGGATTCTGCAACAAACAGGGATCGGTATGCTTCAAATTCAGACATCTATGCCCTCCATAGCATGTACTGCCTTCTCAATCTCTTTTGCAAGCTTTTTTAGCGGCAGGATCTGGTCTGCTGCATTATGCTTGATGACAGATCGAGCCATGCCATAGACCAGGCAGTCTTTCTCATCACACACAAGGTTTTTACCCCCGGCCTGTTTTATCACCAGAGCCCCTGCACCAGCATCGTTTCCCATACCGCTCAGGGTTACGGATACAATATTTTTTCCATATACCGTAACTGCAGATTCAAATGTTTTGTCAACAGCGGGTTTTACACCATGGAGTGGAGGGGAATTTGTGTGGATAATGCGCCCGGTTTTTTTATTGTTTCCTGATAATGCTCCGCTTATTACGGTATGAAACCCGGCTTTTGAGAGAAGAATCGTTCCGGTCAGGATGGAATCACCCGTTTCTGTTTCTTTGACCGGAATTTGGGATATGCGGTTAAACCGTTCTGCAAGGGGTTTTGTAAATCCAGGAGGCATATGTTGAGTGACAATTATCCCTGCCGGAAGATCCGCAGGAAGTTCAGCCAGAAGCGTATCGAGCATGGGTGGACCCCCGGCAGATGATCCAATGAGGACCACTCTGTCAGCGGGTTTGGTACTAACTGGTTCTTTTCTGGTAATCACCGATTTTGGATGCAGGGAAATGAGATGTTTGACTTTTTCTACAAGTTCCTGACTGATATCACGCACATGGGGAATATCCTTTGGCTTGAGCATGAAATCGTCAGCACCAAGCTGTATTGCCTGAGTAGTAAGTTCAGCACCTTCTGAAGTGAGTGTGCTCAACATCAGGATTTTTGGGCGTTTTGATTGTTTCTGAAGTTCTTTTAATACTTCAATCCCGGTCATCACAGGCATTTCAATGTCGAGAGTTATTAAATCAGGAGAGAGACTCTGGATCTTCTCTAATGCCTCAACGCCATTTGTTGCAGTTCCCACTATTTCTATGGATTTATCCTGTGTCAGCATATCCCTGATGATTGTCCGCATGAATACGGAATCATCTACGATAAGTACCTTAATCATAATCAGGACGCCAGTACGTTTTTGACTTCCTCAAGAACCTTGGGTGCCTGGAACGGTTTTACGATATATCCTTTTGCTCCGCTTTTTATCGCGAGTTTGACCATTTGTTCCTGGCCAACAGCAGTACACATAATAATCTTTGCATTAGGATCAATCGCCTTGATGCCCTTTAATGCCTCAATGCCGTTCATTTTTGGCATCACAACATCCATAGTGACGAGATCTGGTTTCAATTCCTGGTATTTTGCTATCGCTTCTTCGCCATCCCCAGCTTCACCGGCAATCGAATGTCCACCGGTAAACAGAATATTTTTTATAAGGGTTCGCATGAAGAGCGTATCATCCACGATCAAAATCTTTCCCATTGACGATCAAATTACAGTTAGTGAGATGATTGCATATAGAAGTATTGGTGAAAAAACAGGGTAAATTAAGAAAATTGGGAAAATTTCATGTATCATTGGTAAAAAAAGGTGTGTTTTACCGGTAAAAAAATTGATTTTTATGAACGAATAATCTCTGGTTTTTTGTAATATAATTGAGAAATTATTTTTTATGGATCTTAACTTTAGGGAACTCGGCCTTTTCATCAATTCATGATTCTAAACCTCTGATATCGGTCAGGATAATCCCCCAAATTTTTTCATCGAATCTGTGAAATTGACCTATATAACCAGCCAGCATGATTGAAAAAAAAGTGTCACGGTTTTTTATGAACACTACTTAGAAAATTTTATGAAAGATTTACTCATCGACTTTGCATTTTTTTAACTGATGAACTATAGGAGAAAAATTAATTTGTTTGCGATTTGGTAGCATCGGTAATATAACGAACCCCTTTGGGAGTGAGCTGGATCTCTCGTCTGATAATAACAACTTCTCCAATCCCCAATGATAATATTTTATCATAGATCTGGTCTAGTTGTTTGTGAGGGATGTTTAACATATTCTCTATAGCATGGGAGTCCATTCCTGAATATACGAGCATGGCAACCTGCTGGTCAATACCGTCCAACTCGGTTCCTTTCATATCCATGCTTTTTGTAGTATCTTTTAGGAAATTAAAGAGGACCTGCAGGGTTGAAAGCGGGCAGAGCACAAGACTTGAAACCACTTCGGCGGCATCGAGATAATCGATTCTTATAACATCAGTAGGCTTTCCCTGAACATCCCGTTTTGTGAGCTCTATTGCTGCAACTTCGCTGAGAGGAACACAGATCTGTTTTACTGCACCGACAAACCAAATGCCGCTCTTGACAACTACGACACTGCCTTTCTCCCATTGGGCTTCCTTAATCATTACTCCTCCGCGAATGGCAGGGGACATGAAATATGCCATCAGCCGGTAGGCATTGCAGACCGGAAGGATATGTATTTTTAAAAACTGGAGAACTTTTTCAACGGAAAGGATTTTATAGACGGTTTCAACGTCTGTTTTTACCGTAACAATAAGGATGTTTTTCTTTTCGGAAACATCTAATACAGATTTAAAAAGAATCTCTTTATTTATTGGAGCCGGCAAAACCATACGATCTTCACCAACACTTAGTTTAGTGACGATCCATTCCTTGTTGAATTCAATTTTTACCGGTACTTCCTTCATGAGGCCTCAATTTTTTTCTTTTTTGTTGGAATTAAATATCCATATTCTTATATGCAGTGCTATGGCTTATTTTATTCCCTCGGTGGGAGAAGATTTCTTTTTCTGGGTCTCCTTCATAGCATTCATTCTTGTATATACGTCGGAAAGTTCGCTTTCAATCTCACTGGCAGGGGCTTTAAAATCTTTTAATTCACGAAGGAGGGCAAGGTTTTTCTCTTTCTTGACCGATTTTACCTCAGAAGCAAGTGAACTTAATAGATCTGCATCACTTGCTCCTGCTCCCCCGGAGAATGCTGCCATCTCAGATTGGGTTGAGATCTGATCCTCTTGAACTGCATCCTTCGGAGCATCAGAATTTATCCAGTCTGTTTTTACCTGATCTTTACCGGTTTCAGGAGGTGTAACATTGATTACTGGAGCCGGTTCAGAGGGGGGTGCGGGGGATGGTTGGGGTATTTCTCCCATATCATCATCAATATCAACATCATCCAGGCTCAGGTTTTCGAGATCTGCAAAGTCACTATCAATATCTTCACCGCCTTCAAGACCACTGAACTCTTCAAGTCCCTCGGCATTATCCCTGAGAATGTTTCCTGCTTCTCCGTCAAGATCGAGCGAGGGTAAGGGGATGTCGGGTTCATTCATCTCAAGGGAACCTGTATCCGGAAATGCATTGGAAGAACCATCATCAATTCCCGGCATTGATACCGGGGATTCAAGTTCATCGAGGGAATCTAACAGACCTGAATCAAATTCATCCTCAGACAGGGACAAGAAAGGATCCTGATCTTTTGTCGGACCAACAGCAGTGGTTCCTGCACCACTTGACGGTAATTGAACGGAGCTTTTTCCTGCATTCCCGGTATTATCCAGTGTAGGACTTTTCTCAATTTTTTCACGGACAGTTCTGTCAAGCTGCTTATTGATGTCATCAACCTTTTTTCCGGACTTACCGCGTGCTTTTAGCACTGTTCCCAATGATTTGATAGAGGATACAAACGAAGTAAGATGAAGACCAATACTCGATTTCTTACCCGATCCTTTCACGGGTTGTTTTGTCTCTGCCTTTGCCGGTTGTGTTTTATCTTTCTGCCCGGGTGTAGTTTTTTTAGAGAATTTAATCCCACTGAATTTTTTGAATATACCAAAATTTTTTAAATTTGCCGGTTTTAAATTTTTCAGTTTGGTTTTAATTTCTGTAACTGTGATTGCACCGAGAATTATGAGAATTAAAAAGCCAACGATTAGAATAATTGGAAACAGGAGGGTGAGTGGGATATCAAAAAGGATCAGGATAGATCCGGTGATAACAATAACTGCAAATAGTATTGGCCTGCGGAGACTCTCTTTCATGGCAAATCTCTTATTTTACTGCTGATCCCATATGCTGGAGTGCTTCAGGGCTGAAGAATAAACTCACTGCAAACGGGGCAACGAGCAATACGAATCCTGTACATGTACAGAATATTGCTGTGTAGAAATAATACATATACCGATCCCCTCCCCCTACGATCCGTGCAGCAAAGATATTGGATATAGTGATGATGGTTAAAATAATTACGACAAAGGTCATCATCTCCTTTTCAGGAAAATTAGTAAGCATGGTCATCCCGCCCATAGCAGAACCCCCGGCTCCGCTTACTGCTCCTGCCGCCCCACCAGATGCGGTAACCGATGACTGCTGGAATTGCGTCATCATTTTCGATACGGAGCTGGTCAGGACAACCATGATCTGGTAGAGTCCGACAAAAATCCCAATCATTGCTATATGCATGGGAATAAGGAGCACAAAAAAACTTTTTGCGTGCATGTCTTTTTTCTCGCGCAGAAGTGTCTGTTCAAGAACTGAGGATCCCACTACCTTACCTATTGGTTCTGCCGGCCCCCCTAGTGTGACGGTATCCAGATAGATATTTAAATATTTGTAAATCAGGTTGCTTCCTGACTCGCCAATGAATTTATCCCAGATCTGTTTATTATCGAGTCCCAGATTCATTTTAGAATAAACAGAATCTACAAGATTCTCTATAGCGGGGAGTGATTTGCGGTCAATGGTTCCCAGTGCTGTTACTGCTGTAGTGCCCTGCCCTCCCATGATAGCCCCGAGGCTGCTGATGAATGTTGAAAAATCTGCATCCCGAAGAGTAATATTGGCATCATCAATAAAACCGATGATTCCAAGCGGTGCCATGAGAATTCCTACGAGAAGAAAAATTAAACCTGCGTGAATGCCGAGCAGCACAAGAATGACAACAGCGATGATGGTGAGTGGTACTATGATCCTTTCCATTGCATGGATAGTATCCTGTTCTTTCGATGCACGGGTCATCAGACCATGGGTTTTTGGATCATCCGGAACCGATGTATACATGAGCACATTACCAGCGAGAGAAATGGCGAAAATAATTCCATAAGCGACATTTAATGTGCTCTGAATTCCTGATGGAGCATAGATAGCAATCGAGATCATCATGACCACTGCTATGACCGTTCCTGAGAGGAGCATGGCAATATAGGCGTCACCCCATTTCTTGAGCATCTCGAGTCCTTGCTCCACCTGGCTCCGGTACACGGCTCGCACGGTTGAAAGTTCGTTATTCAAGAAATCCTCGTCGGGGACACCGGATTCAATAGCATTTGAATACCGGTTGAGCATACTCTTGAGAATGGTATTATTTACGCGTTCGGCTACGATGCTTAACGACTCAGCATAACTAAACCCCCATTTCTTTGCGAAAGTATCAACTTTTTCGATATATATTGCAGATATGTACTCCTTTCTGTTGGCAGCAAAGGTAAAAATTTCAGGGCGGGTGGCATTGGCAAGACCAAGTGATGCCATGTAGGTTATCATAAAGAGCAGGTCTGCTCCCATCTTTTTGGCTTCGGTAAGCTGATTGAATTTAATTTTCAGGTCTTCAACAGTTGATGCGAAAGGGATTACTCTTTTTGCCTTAGCATCTTTATTGTCTTTTGAAGGATCAGCCATATCAGGAACCAATCTGCAGGAGTCCCTGTTTCTTGATCTTGGTCATCATGTGGAATAGATCCCAGAACTTGGTGTATCCGGCCTTATGCAAACGCTCAAGAATTTTTGCACGTTTTTCTACTTCAAGGTAGATTTCTGCCTTTCTGCTGTCGGGGATACCCAGCATAGTGGCAATCTTATTTTCGAGCAGGAAAGAGCTGCCTTTCCCGCTCCAGGTAAATGTATCTGAAACGGGTTCCCAGCTGAACATTTCTACGAATGTAAACCCTTGAGTTTCAGGATTGAACCCCACAAGTTCATTACAACTGATCATCCTTCGCACCAGTGAACCGTCCGGGCGCTTGACGGCACTCTGGATGACAACGAGGTTTAAGTTATCAACATACGTCCGGGGAATATTGATCGGATCACCACAGAGACGCTGGATAAGTTTCTCCACAGATGCTGCGTGGAAGGTACTCATCACAGGGTGACCGGTCTGCATTGCACCAAATGCCACGGCTCCCTCTTCTCCACGAATCTCACCAACGAGGATCTGGTTAGGGCGCTGACGCAGGGCGGCCTTGAGCAAATCGAACATGGTCACTTCTCCGCCCGTTCCACCTCCCGATCCTTTACCTTTTGCAAGTGCCACTTCCCTGATCCAGTTCCTGTGTGGCACGTTGAGTTCCGGTGTATCTTCTATAGTGATGATCTTATTCTCTGGGGGTATGAATCCCGTAATTGCATTTAAAAGTGTTGTTTTCCCGCTTGCCGTTTCCCCGCTGACGAATAGTGACATTCCATACTCCGCACAGATCCAGAGATACGCAGCTGACAGGTAGTCAAGACCATTACTTTCAATGATATTAAGAATGGAGAGGGGGACATCATTCACTTTACGGATGGAAAAGTTGCTCCCGTGGCGACTGATGGCAGTTCCGTACACAATATTGATACGGGAACCATCTGGCAGTGTGGCATCAACAATAGGACTACGGTATGTGATTGGGCGCTTGATCTTTTCTGCCATCTTGACCACAAATTCATCAAGCTCACTTGATACTGTGAATTCAATGACGGATTTGAGACCTTTGAAAATCTTGTGCTCAATGAAGATCGGTCCGACACCATCACAAGAAATATCTTCGATATATGAGTCAGAAAGGAAAGGTTTGAGCACACCCATATCGATTTTATCCCTTATGAGCAGGTATTCAATTGCCCGGTATTGTTCGATGGTGAGGATAACTTTTCCATCAGGGGTTTGAGGTACCTGGTGCTTCTTTTTGACTTTTTTCATTTTGTCCTTTGCAGTAAAGTCCGTATTTAAGAAAGTTGTAATTTTAGATTTCATACCCTGCTGTTTGACATCGCTACCGGTGAACTGGGAAAGTGCCACACCTTTTGGTATGATTACTGTAACAAGAGCCAGCATCTTTTTAATGACTTCTGATCGCTCCTTGTCGCTTATAGGATCTTCTTCAAGACCGTCAATCATATCGACAAGTTTGATTTCGATTACCGGCATCATCAGGTTCACGTTGTGTAGGAACGACGGTTCAATAGGGATGTAATAATTTCTTACATCATCTGGATCGGGAAGGATGTGGATAAAAGTAGTCTCATTGACCGGGTAGATGATATTGGGACTTTCCATCTTGCGGAGATCTTTTTTTAATTCTGATAAAAAAAGCGGGATCCCATATGTGTTTACCGGGAATGTATGAAGATATTCAAGCAGGTGTGGACTCGCTTTTACATACTCTTTGGCGTTAGCCGGGAGCATTTTATAAAGCGGGCTTGATTCGATATCATTATAAAAATCAACATCTGAATCAACCACTTCAGGTTTGTACGGAAGATTTACTGCAACCGTCAGGGTGCCCATATCAGACCCTCGCAAAGCTCATGGGGATGACTTTCATTCCATAACCCGGATGGACTTCAAAACTGACAAGGTTTCCGGTTGTTTTTCTTGCACCGCGAACCTTGTTCACTTCCATCACCATGACGAATTTATCCCCGACAAGGGCTTTTTTCATATTCAGGTGAGCATCAGAAATTGATCTTATCCGCACAAGAGTATCTTCTTCGAACGCATAAGTATGAAGTGTTACGAGGATGGTTTTTCCATGATCAACAAGTGATTTACAGTTTGTAAAGAAGGTGAGGATAGAGTCAGTCTCTGCGTATTCAGTAAATAAAGTAAGTGAATCAATGACAATTACCTGTGCTTTGCTTTCTTTGATATGTGATATCAGATGTGCGAGGATCCCGACCATGTCTTCTTTTTTCCACTCAAATCCGACAACGTGGAGAGGAAAGACTTTGATATATCCCCAGGCAAAATATTCTGATATATCGAGGCTCATAGACTCCATCTGTTTCAAAAAACTCTTGGTCGTACTTTCTGTAGTAAAAAGGTCAACAGAAAATCCCTGCTTCATTGCGCCCCAGATGATCTGCTGGGTCAATACACTCTTTCCGGTATCATTTTCCCCTTCAATCAAGGTCAGTGATTCAAGCGGGAGACCATCAGCGATCTTTTTATCCAGTTCACTGTTGCCTGTTGAAAGAATTCTCCGGTCTTCGCCACCCATCAGATCGGAAATGTTCGCCATGAAGATCACCTCCCTTTATTAATATCATATTGTTGTTGAATCATATACTCCATTGCCTGTTACTACTCGAATAGAATTGTAAGAAGGATCCCATAATGTAAATGTTGCATTTATTACCATCGTTTTGTCTGGATCCAACTGATTTTGTATCCCATTGCCAGAAATACTGTAACACCATGTCTCATGTGTATTACAATCGTTGTTAGGTGTTAAGTATTGATAATCTATTGATCCGCTGGCATTATAGACAAAAATATCCATGTGTGAAAAATCACGGATTACTTCAGATCCTATATTGTTCATAGTGATATTGAATCTAACTGTATTCGTTGAGGTATCGACACCGTATACAGGATTCATGATTTTAAAATCCGTTCTCAACCGGATTTCCTGTTGTAAAGTAATATCTTTTTGTGCGTTTGTTACAACCTCCGCAGATGTGAGCACACTCCCGACAAGTACGTATGCCACAATAACTAGCAACATCACTCCGATCGCTGCTCCAATAATTTCAGCAACCGCCATGACTAATCAGCTCGCCGTAAATTCAGTCGAGCGCCAAATGCCGTTTGGAAGGATAAACTGGAAATCAACTTTATCCCCCGATGAGATAACACCCACCGTACCTAAAGTATTTACTTTGACATGAAGTGTCTCACTATTATCCCAGAAAGTGGGATTTGTGTTATCGGCAGGGAGGATTTCTGCAGTCCATTTTCCTACAGCTGGTGGATCACTGTAAGTTGCTTGATATGTGAGCCGATTGCCAACACTAGATCCGCAAAAAACCTCTGCTGTGCTGATTTCTCCGAGTGATATTCGCTGGCTTCCAATATTTTTTAGGTATATATCGGCAATACCGGGGGTAACGGCAGGAGTCGCAAAAGTTGCAACAATCTTAAAATCCGTACGGAGTCTTGTGTCTGCGTCATGTGTGGACGACTGGAATGTTCCCGCAGTAGTATAAATGACAGGGTATATTGCATTAACAAGTACTGCCGTTGCAACTACTGCGGTAATCAGAAAAATCGCGGTGGTGATTGTCTCTGCAGACATTTATCAGATCCTGTCCGGAAGGTTCATCCAATCCTCATCATTCTCTTTGTTTTTTGATGGGGAAGTCCGTTGTCTCAATGAGACCGTTGAAATATTCATTTTTGCATCGCTGGATTTTTCCTTTACCGGTAGATCCTGTTGGCGCTGCTCCATCATTACTTCGATCATATCCCGATCAAGAGAAGTATCTGTTGGGGATAGTATACGGTTCAATGCGTAGAGCTCAGCAACGAATTCATCAGGGCCCACTTCGTGTTCCTCGCCAAGATTTGCTGGCATAAGGCGTGAGATCTCCCGGATTTCATCACAGGAATCTTTGGTGATATATCCCATTGCCTGGTAGGATCCCAGTATGATTTCGAGACGGTCATGTCCGAACTTTTTTACTGCCTGGGTTGTCCACTTGAAGAGTTTATACACTTTCTGGAGACGAAGTTTCTCGTTTATCGGAGCTGCCATAGGCATCGCTGTTTTTGCAGACAAACTTGAGGGAAGTTGTGGAACATTGATCTGATTTCTTAAGGCAGCAAGCATCTGCTCATCCAGTATCTTTCGTTCGGTATCCTGTTGCGTCATTGGAGAGGGAGCCTTATCAGATTCTTTTGGATGTTCATCCTTTAATTTTTCTGTCTCATTTTTCGATTTAGCAGTAGCGTCAATCTGCGATTCACGAGCATCAAGGGCGGCTTCTCGTGCTTCGAGGGCTGACTGTTTTGCATCATCTGCATCTGAAGATGATGTCTGACCTGGTGTTCCAGCAGCTATTGCAGTAAGGGTGAATGGATTTTCGAGTTCATTCATCCGTTCACGGATGTCCATAAGGAGACGTTTAATGGAAGTTTTTATCAGATCGACTTCCCGTTCGAGGTTCTGGAGCTTGACCTCCGGGTCATCCTCTGATGCGGCAGTGATGATATGGTCTACCTGCGACTGGTTTACCGCCATAGTATATCTATGCGATATATTACATTAGTTATTAATAAACATTCTTACCTATAAAGCGGGGTATATCGGGATTGGTGTCTGATTTTGGGAATTTTATGCCAAGTATTTTGGATTAGCTAGAGTGATCGTTCATTTTTTATTGCATTTGGATTTGTATAAATTATTTAAGACCCCCCTTCAATTTTTTTCGCTGGACTTTTTGGGGACTTTTAATATTGATTCAACCCTAAAAATGAATGTTATGTTGCGATAAAGTTTGATCCCATTAATTTAAGCTCAATTCCAAATATGGGTAAAAAATCTAGTGCAGAACAATTCTTTACAGGATTCCCTCAAAATTCGTAGATATCAGCCACATTAACTCTTTCATTGGGAGAAATCCAGAATAAAAAGTCTACTTGTGTTATCGGTTAAAAAAAAGTGTTGAAGCGATAGATAATAACTCCACAAAATTTTTGTTGTGTCTTGATGAGAAATTCTAGGGTAATTTTTGTTAATCACGCAACAAGATCTTTTTTTTATCTTTGCCTAGGCACCGATAAAACAAAGCAATTCTGCAGGGATCTAAAGAATCCCCAATATACCGTTATTCTCAATAGTAAAACCTGATGTCAGAAAAGATGATCTTTTTGGAGCCTTAAATGGGCTCGGATTGTCTACCCAGCGCACCCATTTTCTGGTTCATATGGTTTGGTTTCAACTTCTCAAAAATATCATTTAAATCGCATATTTTCAAAAAATAAGCGTTTTAAAGAGAATAAAATCTGTTGAAATAGCGGGTTTCCTATTGTCACTTTTTTCGACAGATAATATTAACGCGATTTTTTGAGAGAAACTGCCTGCAAATCCCCTTGGTTGCCCTTGTTCGCGATCATGTCGGAGAATTATGGTAATATTGGTGGTATTCTCGGGATTTTTGAGTTAGAATCGGTTTTTAGAGGATTTACGGATTCAGCAAAAAACGGCCCTGAATCTTGCCACCATATGCAAACATGAAAAGAATTCAGAACGGATTTTCAGATTATGTTTTGTTAACCTTTTTCAAATGTCTGATCAGTGACAAAAGCACTCATAGTCGTTTTTAAATATTTTCAGGTTTTTCTTCTGACGACAAACATGATTATTTCTTTACTGATTACACTTGAAAAAGTCTAGGATTATTTGTTGAGCCAGTAGTTTTGTATCTTTTCAAGACTTTTTTCAATAGGACAATTGGGTTTCCAGCCAGTAGTATTATGAAGTTTATCATAACTTCCAATAAGTACCGGATTGTCGATGGGGCGGAGAAGATCGAGATTCTGTTCTACAACAACAGGAACGTGGGCAAATTCCGAAAGGGAATTTACAATATTGAGTATGGAATGTCCTTCGCCACTGCATACATTGTATACTTCTCCGGTGACCCCTTTTTCGAGTATAGTATCATATGCCCGGATAACATCATCAATATCAATAAAATCCCGGATAATCGATCCAGCCCCGATTTTAATAATCGGTTTTTTGTGCTGAATTGCAATTTCTGCAAATTGTTTAGCAATGGAGCTCACCACAAACTGATCGCTCTGTCCAGGTCCGATATGATTGAAGGAACGCGTACAACAAATATTGAGATGATATCCCTTTGCATAAATCTGTGCAAGATGTTCTTCGGATACTCGTGCGACGGCATATGGATTCGCTGGGGCGACATGTTTTTTTTCGGTAAGGGGAAGATCGCTTTCTTTAACAATACCATATTCTTCTGAAGAACCGACCGATAAAATCTTAGTTTTAAGACCATGGATCCTCACGGCTTCAACAATATTTAGGAATGCATTAGTATTATTGAGAAAAGATGCCAGAGGTTCTCTCCAGCTTTGAGAAACGGAACTAAACGATGCCAGGTGAAGAATATAATCAGGTTGGATTTCGTTGATTATCACATTAATTTTTTTTGCATCGAGTAAATCACTTTGATGAAAAGTAATTGTATCCATGACAGTATTGCGGTTCTCGATAAAATCCCATGCAGGTTTTGATCTGCTCAATCCATGAATTACATAATCCGGTTTTGTATTCACGAAGTATCGGGAAATATGCCCCCCGACAAAACCACTGATTCCGGTGATAAGTATTGATTTCATGGTACACAAACGATAATTTAATCGGGGATTCTTTTTTAAACGTATTAATAACGGCAATATCTATATGTGGTTAAGTTGTATTCCTGTATTCATAGAAATTATCTTCCATCTTATCGGTAAATGCCGATTACAAAACAGTGATTACTTAATTGCACCCTGCTATAAGTAAATTAATCGAAGGCTAATAGTAGATGAACTTATGAGAGTTAGTTATTGAAAGATAACTTGTTTCGAGTAATCACCAAACACTGCAATGTCAAAGGTTCTTATCAAAATTATCGAATGGAAACAAATTTATCCGGCAGTGATACAACGTGAACTTCAATCTGATTTTTGAACTTGCAAAACGCGATTTTACGGAGCGGTATTCTGGTTCGGCACTTGGGTTTATGTGGTCTTTTATCTACCCCTTAATCAATATCGTGATTTATATAATCATTTTTGGCAACCTGATGGGTGCACGGCTTCCGGGAGATACCTCCATCTGGGGTTATGGGGTATACCTTATATCGGGTCTGGTACCTTGGACGGCATTTACTAATACCGTAACTCGTGCATCCACTGTTTTTCTGGATAAAAAGAATATTATTGGAAAAATCCATGTTGATCTTCCCACTCTTCCACTGTTTATTGTGATCTCGGAAAGTGTTACCTTTGTAATCACGCTTGCGATCTTCTTTGTGATTCTTCTTATAACAAAAGTCCCCCTGTCGGGATATATTGTGTTCATCCCACTCATTTACGTTATCCAGCAGGTATTAGCTTACGCACTTGGATTTTTTCTTGCAATGTTTGTGGTCTTTTTACGCGATCTCAAGGAAGTTGTTACTATTGGTTTCATGGTTTGGTTCTGGTTCACACCGATTGTATATGTTTTTGATATTCTCCCCGCCTTCGCCAAACCGTTCCTGATGTGGAACCCGATGCTTGCGATTATATCTTCGTTTCACAACATATTTATTTACCAGAAATCGCCGTCGTTTTATTATCTCGCTCTTGTTCTCGTAGTGAGTCTAGTCTTGATTGTTGTGGATTATATAATATTCAAAAAACTTGAGAAAGATATCCGGGATTTTATTTAAATCTCAATACAGCAGATGACGTTCTCGATTTTCTTTAATTTTCTGCTTCGTGAATTTCTATCAGGTTTTTTAAATATCAACTCCTAGTTAATACAGAATGCATCCATAAAAAAGATATACCCAAAAGAAGTCATAACAAACTCAAATTAAGTGAAGAGAAATTAAAGGATAAGATACAACTCAACTTTGTAGTTATCATGAAAGCGATAATTCTTGCTGCTGGGAGAGGGTCCAGAATGGAGGAGGCGACAGAGGATAAACCAAAATGTCTCATTTCTTTTGCTGGAAAGACACTGCTTGAGTGGCAGATAAAAAATCTTAAATCTGCAGGTATATCACAAATCGGCATAGTTACTGGATATTGTGCAAAAGCGCTGAAATTTGAGGATTTGAATTATTTTGTGAATAATGAATGGAATTCCACAAATATGCTCTGTTCCATGTTATGCACACGGGAATGGCTGCAAAAAGAGACCTGCATTATATGTTATTCCGATATTTTGTACCCTTCTGTAATTATCTCTCGTCTTATAGTAGATACGAATGATATAGCGATAACATATGATGTCAACTGGATGCAACTATGGTCGAAACGATTTAAGGACCCGCTCCTTGACGCGGAGACTTTTCAGGTTGATGAGTCCGGATTTGTGACTGAAATCGGCAATAAGACCAAGATCCCCCAAAAGATCCAAGGTCAATATATGGGATTAATAAAAATAACTCCGATGGGCTTTAATAAGATTACTAGATTTCTAAATACACTGGAACCTGAAATAATCAGAAAAATGGATATGACAACCCTTCTGCGATTATTGATCCGGGAAGGTATACGTGTTCATGCAATTGCCGTCTGTGAACCATGGCTTGAATTTGATAATCCTCACGATATCGATGTGTATACTCTTCTTTTAAAAGAAAAATCTCTCGATTCTCTGTTCATTTAATCACAAAAGATTTTACCTCTGGGATGGTCATTATTTAATATTGTATGATTATCTGGCTCGTCGGTATGTCTGGTGCCGGTAAAACAACCCTCGGAAAAAAGGTTTATCAGATCTGGAAAAAAAAGGATCCTGCAACAATTTTTCTTGACGGGGATGAGGTCCGGAGAATTTTTCGACAGGATCAGGACATATCTGCATATTCTCTTGAGAGCAGGCGTGAAAATGCCCGGCGGATTCATGAGATCTGCCGCTGGCTTGATATCCAGGGGATAAATGTTGTCTGTTGTATCCTTGCGATATTTGATGATATTCTTGCGGAAAACCGGAGAACTTATTCCTCATATTTTGAAATATATGTTCATGTACCTTTTGAGATTCTGCAGAAAAGAGATAATAAAAACCTCTATGCTCCCGCAATTGCCGGTACAACAAAGAACGTTGTTGGGGTAGATATCCCGTTTCCCGAACCCAAAAACCCGGATATTGTGGTTGATAATAGTTCCAGTGCATTAAACCATTCGAATATTGCCCAGAAAATTCTGGAAAAAGCCGGGGTCACAACGGCATGAGTTCTGCGTACAGGTATACACATAGAAACCTGTTCGATCAGCCGGAGACTTACTTTTATTCAGAATATTCAGGTAAAGATTTTTTTCATCAATGGTTGCATGACCGGGACAAGTTTGAAGTGCCCCCGAAAAATTATTCTCCTGAACTACTTTTTAGTCCTCAGCAGGAATCTCCACAAGATTTGATGGAAATCCATACCCACATTTTTTTCGATACTGTTTACTGGCAATTATCTTCAGGAGAATTGGACAGCGAAAATCAAAAAAAAATTGATCTTGTTCTAAAACGGTTTGAGATCACCAAGTATGTTTTTAACAATTATTCCCCCGATATGCGGCTATTATCCGGCTCTTCGTATTTAGATCGGGATCTGTACCTGAAATTTGGTATCATAATTGAAGTCTTATTCACCAAAACGGGTTATATCCCATATCTGAATTCACTCTTGAAGATCATTGACATCTTATCATCCGATTATGAAAATTTTACAGACCCGCAAAAACTAGCCGGGTCTTTTCTTGCAAAAAGAGAGCGGGAGATCATACTGGGTCTCCTTAAGGAGCGTGAGATTGAACTATGAAACTGCCCGATGTTGTTCTTCTGGCGGGTTTTTCATCACGGGCACTTGTGTATTTCCAGCTTATGCGGGAGTGTGGGATGTTACCCTGCCATGTGATCCTTTTCGGCATCGAGGATTCTTACGTAGCTGGGAAAGATATCGGAAAAATCAAAAGGATTGTCGATGATCCGAGAATCAACCTTTCACTATCGCTGATAGATGAATGTAAAAATTCCGGGTGTCCGTATACTCATATAACGCAGAATTCCGTAAACTGTCCTGAAATTTTCGATGCCCTGACAAGATTAAAACCAGCTTTGGTAATTTATGCCGGGTATGGTTCACAGATAGTTGGAAAAACACTCCTTGCGGTTGCACCATTTCTTCATGTCCATGCAGGATGGCTCCCCGAAGAAAAAGGGAGTACTACCCTTTACTATTCCATTTTGAAGAACAGGTGCTGTTCTGCTTCTGCGATACTCTTGTCATCCGACCTTGATGGAGGGCCGATCCTTGCAAGAGAACGCTATCCCATCCCCAGACCAGAAATCGAGATCGATCATTATTACGACAGTTATATACGGGCAGATCTGCTCGTTCGGGTATTACAGGACTATTATGTATCCGGGAAATTACCAGATCCGATTGACCCGACAGAAAACGAAACGATGTATTATGTCATACATCCAATACTCAAGCATATCGCAATTCTGTCTCTTGATAAAAACTTCTGTTAGGAATCATGATTATCGCCGGTAATTTTCAAACAAAAGCGGAGAATCTGGCAAGGATCCGCGGAAAACTAAAAACCGCCAGAGTGCTGGATCTGATATTCTTTACTGCCAAGGAATGGAACGATGCCCCGGAGAATATCATATCAAAAATTCAGACATATTTCAAGGAAGATTTATTAATCGTCCGGAGTAGTGCGATCGGTGAGGATAGCATAAGTTCCTCCAATGCCGGGAAATATACAAGCTGCCTTGGGATTAGAAGGACAGACTCAGATTTTCTTGCAGATAGTATAAACCGAGTCATCTCTTCGTTTCCCAGCAATCCTGAAAATCAGGTACTGGTCCAGCCGATGCTCACTTCTGTACAGGCATGTGGTGTCATGATGACCTGTAACTATCCTGATGGTGCACAATATTATGTTATAAATTATGATGACACGTCCGGTAAAACTGATGGCGTTACCAGTGGTACAGCGATAAATAAGACGGTGTATGTTCTCAGGTCAACTCCTCTGGATTTTGTTAAATCTCCCAGACTGCTGCGTATCCTCCTTATGGCAAAGGAACTTGAACATTTTTTTAAAAACGAATCGCTTGACATCGAATTTGCGGTGGATAATGATCACCAGCCTTATGTTTTCCAGGTCCGTCCGATAACGCTTCAGAGAAATGATGATCAGATCAACTCTGGTTTATTTGATGCACAACTATCAGCCATTTCAGATTTTGTAAAGGCCGGGTCTGCTCGGGACCATCGGGTGCTTGGAAAGAGGACAATTTACGGCATTATGCCGGATTGGAATCCCGCTGAGATGATTGGAAAAACCCCAGCCCGGCTCGCATATTCATTATACCGGCACCTCATCACAAGAAATGTCTGGGCAACAGCAAGAAACATGATGGGATATCGGGACCTTTCATCTGAAGATCTCATGATAATTCTTGCAGGTCACCCATATATAGACATTCGGAATAGTTTCAACTCGTTCCTGCCAAGTGATCTTGATGACAAAACTGGAGAGAAATTGGTAGATCTCTGGCTGGATCGTCTTGAGAAATATCCAGCCCTCCATGACAAGGTAGAGTTTGCGATCGTTACAACATGCTATGATTTTTCATTTCGCAAAAAAATTCACGAAAGATATTGTGACGCACTTTCTGAAGAGGTACTGTCAGATTATGAGATGAGACTTCGTAACCTGACAATTAATTGTCTGAATCTGTCAAATGAAGGTACACTCGGACAAGCCCTATCTTGTGTCAGGGATCTGGACATACTCCAGCAGAGACGGAAGATTGTAAATTGTGATGAAACTACGGAAAATGTTCTCGGATATATTAGAGACCTGTTAAATGAATGTATTAATAGTGGTACAATTCCTTTTGCAGTAATTGCCCGCCATGCATTTATTGCTGAATCGCTCTTCCAGTCAGCGATTCAGTGTGGGGCAATATCTTCTGAAAGATTTAATGAGTTCAAACAGAGCGTTCCCCTTATAACGGCTGATTTTGCAGAGGATTACAGGAAAGTATTGAGTGGATCCCAAAAAAAAGAGATTTTCCTTAGCCGGTATGGCCATTTACGTCCAGGAACATATGATATCCTTTCGCTGAGATACGCCGATCGGAGGGAAATCTTCGATCAGGCAGGCAACATCCCTCACATTGACATTCAGAAAGGAACTTTCCATCTTACTGCTGATGAGGAAACACGGTTAAACAAGCTACTACTGTTAAATCAATTTTCAAGAATCACTTCTCTGGATCTTCTGCAATATACAAGAACTGCAATTTCCGGTAGGGAATATGCAAAATTTATTTTTTCAAGAAATATTTCTGATGTACTGGAACTACTTAAGATATGGGGGAAACATTTGGACTTGGGCGCCTATGATCTCGCCCATCTCGATATTGAGGATATTCTGTCTCTGCCGTCCACAACTCCCGCAGCATTGAAAGAATTGCTGAAACAGAAAGTTGCGGAAGGGAAAATCGAGTTCGATCTTGCCCGACGGTTACGACTTGGACATCTCATACGGGACGTTGGGGATCTGTACATCGTCCCCTTGTTGAAGTCATTACCGAATTTTTGTGGTTCCGGTTTAATATCAGGGCCGGTCTATCTCCTTGACTCAGGCTTTGATAAAAAAACTGAGCTCCGGAATAAAATCGTCTGTATCTTGTCTGCGGATCCGGGCTATGACTGGATATTTACCCAGGAGATTAAAGGTCTCATTACCCAATACGGTGGAATTAATTCTCATATGACAATACGGTGTGCGGAATATGGGATTCCGGCGGCAATCGGTTGTGGTGAACAATTATTTGAACGAATCCTAGACTTCGGTGGGGCAGAACTTGATTGTGATAAAAAAACAATCCGCCCGCTCATATTCCGGGGGAATTGAACGTGCTCCGAATTGGCCTCTCAACACGGATTATAACTGATAATGAGACTCATGAAAAACGTGATGCAATTTCACAGGACTGGTACTCGTTTTTACATTCGGCATTGCCCGGAGCCGAATGGATTCTTCTTCCAAACAGTGGTAAAGAGATCATTCCATACATTCGAAATCTCGGCATCAATGGATTTATCTTAACCGGAGGGAATGATCTCGGAACTGAACCTGACCGTGATGTAACTGAATTTGCCTTACTTGACTATGCCATCAAATATAACTTCCCACTTTTTGGTGTATGCAGAGGTCTTCAGATTATCAATGCCTTTTTTGGCGGGGAACTGGTTGGTTGTACCGAAAAACATTCGGGAAAACGGCATGTTGTCACTTTGGATAAACTGATCTCCAGTGCAATTACTCCGGAAAAACGTGAGGTCAACTCATTCCATAAATTCGGAGTGTCAAAAATGGATCTGCCAGGAAAAATCATTCCTTTCGCAGAATCTCCGGATGGTATTATCGAGGGTCTTTTGGTACCGAAAACCAGAGTTGCAGCGGTCATGTGGCATCCTGAACGTGAAAGCCAGTATTCGTATGAGGATCTTTGCCTGATTCGGCATTGTTTTTCCAAATGATCGTGTTTATCATCGTATCAACTGAATAATTGATAAGATAAAAATCATGTCGGTCGACTTTTTTTCCCCGGACAAAATCCAGATCTGTGTTATTGAATCACTCATACCCCGCTCTAGCAGTCATTTTCTTGTTCCCCTTCTTGATGGCCACCCGGAATTGATAGTCGGTTTTTCCCAATATTTCCCGGATATTGATAACCGGGAACATTTCTCATCGGAAAAACCGGAGGTTATTGCAAAATATGTGTTTTCCCAGTGGCAGAAGGAAATTCCCGACGAATATTCACTTGACTGTATTCCATTCTCGTACGAGCAATGGAAAGAGCCGTTTGTCGAATATTTAAATAAATATGGCTATTCAAGAAAGAACATATTCATCGCCCTCCACTATGCGGCAGCTCACGCGGCAGGAAAAGATGTGTCTCATATCAAATGGATTATTTATCACCAGCACTTTTTCAGGTATGAAAAATTAATTCGGGATTTTCCCACTAATGTTAAAGTGATACTAACAACAAGGGATCCAAGATCGGCATTCTGGTCCTGCAGGAAAAGTGTGGTGAAAGACCAGCTCCTTCATTTTATTTTTTACACGCGACTCAGGGCAAACTCCTGCTATTACCAGTTTGTTCCCTATGAGCAGTTCCCGGTAAGACACGAGGATCTGCACAGGGACTATGCTTCAATACGGAGAAAAATCTGTGAATTTTTATCTGTTCCGGATAACTCCGCACTGGATTCTGCAACGGTTTTTGGTCATCCGTGGGATGGGACGCACCGTGATGGCACATGTGAGTCGAATTTTAAAATCAGATCAACGACCCCGGATGCCCGGTTTGTTAACGAAGAGTGGCGGGAGAGATTGAGCCGAACTGATATTTTTTTGATTAATCTGCTATTAAAGAGATTCATCAGGAAGTATGGATATATTTTGGAATAGGGGTGTCTGATTTTTTAATTAAGGAGATCATTATCTATTAATTTAAACTGAGATTCTGGTGTCTGCTGCGATGAAATTTTCTGTCAAGGATTTTTTTAATATGATGTATAAAAAAAAAGATTATTTTATAAACAATTTAATTATATCAATATACCTTTCATTCACTTTATTTTTCTTTCTTCCAACCATTCTTTATTTTAATAATCAACTCGATTTTCCATTCTCATACTCAGACATTTTTTTATTATTGATCATTACTAGTGCAATTGCATTTACTTTTATATTTATTACATTATGGTTAATTCCCCCTCGTTTGATATCAACAATATTAATATTATTAATTATTATAGGGATTCTCGTTTGGATCCAGAGTACGCTTTTTGTTTGGGATTATGGCTCATTTAATGGCGCTCCAAAAGTATGGGAAAATTTTACTATTTTTGGATTATTGGAACTAATCATCTATCTCTCAATCATTTTCGTATGTTATTTCAGACGAAAAGAATTAATTAAAAATATCCCTATCCTATTTATTGCCTTACTGATAACCCAAATTATTGTAATTTTTCCATTTTTTATTAATCCGCCATCTGAACCAATTTACAAAGGATATTTCTTCTCTGATGAAAAGCAATTTCAGTTTTCTTCACAACAAAATGTAATTATTGTAATTTTCGATACCTTTCAATCCGATGCCTTTAATGAAATAATATTTGACAACCGCACTTCTTTGTCAGACTTCGACGGTTTTATCTATTATCGAAATGCTGTTGGAAATTATCCGTTTACACGTGCAGCAGTTCCTGCGTTATTGTCCGGAGAGTATTATCTCAACGAACAACCATTTAAGGACTATTTACAAGATAAAGCATATCCAAAATATATATCCAAATTACTAAAAAATGAGGGTTATTACGCAGGTTTTTATGATAGTGAAACTTTAACATTTCTACCTCTTTATCCTCATCCGGAAATAGCATCGAATGTGGAGCGGATTGAATCATTTGATAAAACAATTTTTCCGTTATATGCGCTTGTAGCATTCCGAGTATCTCCTCATTTTGGGAAAATTTTTATTTATGACCACGTGTTTTTTTCCCCAGATGCTTTTTTGAATAAAAATAGTATAATACAATTCAATAATAATCTGATTCATAACGCTACTTTCACTAATACGACAAAAATTTTTAAATTGTATCATTTAGAGACCCCGCATCCCCCATATCAGCTAAATGAAAGTCTTCAACTTACAGAATTACCGAATACACGTGAGGGATACATCACTCAATCAACAGGTTCGTTGATCATTTTAAAAGACCTCGTTTTCCAGTTAAAGCAATCGAACGCATATAACCAGAGTATGATTATTGTTATTGGAGATCATGGTGCTGGTTTATCCTCAAATCAGACAATATCCGGAAAGAAGGCAGATATTGAAAAAATTAATGCTAAAATGGGTGCTGGGATACCGCTAATTTTAATAAAACCATTTGACAAAACCGGTCCACTAAAAATCTCAGAAACCCCTGTCTCGTTATCTGACATTCCGATTACAATTATTGATGAGATCGGTTTAAAAAACAATACCTATTCTGGGGTTACAATGTTATCAAATCCATCATCAGATAATCGCACGCGGCGATATTACGAATATGAATGGTATCCTAACCTTTTCAGCACTGAATTTTTTCCTCCAATAAAAGAATATTTGATTACAGGCCATAGCTGGGATTACCAATCATGGCGAACTTCCGGAAGCATATATACAAAAAAAGGCGTGAATTATATCAATAATTCTTATTCGTTTGGGACTCCTCTACTATTTTCTAATAGAGGTTCTTCAGGTAATTTTACGATTTTTGGGTGGAGTAATCCGGAGCCAGACTTCACATGGACTGCCGGAAATTTTGCCTCAATCGGATTTACTTTAGATAATGTCAGTAGCGATGTAATTCTGGATGTAGATGGTTTTCCATTTCTCGGAAATGGAAACGTCAGTAGTCAACCGGTATCGGTCTATGTCAACAATTATTATCTTACGGAATGGGTTTTCAGAGGAATTGAGAGAAAAGTATCAGTTATCCCTAAGGAATATTTCGATAATAAGAAACAGACAAGCATTTCTTTTATTATTCCTAAAGCAACATCACCCTCCACAATTCAAATTAGTGAGGATCCAAGAATATTAGGAATTGCAGTAAAAACATTGCGAATATCCCAATTTAACAATTATCCTCAAGGAAAAACCATCCTTTTTGCCAAAAATGGGTCTGGACAACAGTATATCATTTCCGGGTTTAGTGAACCAGAAGAGAGTTTTACCTGGACAGATGGGCACGAGTCTATATTGGGTTTTCAAATGTCGAATGCAAGTCAAGATTTGAAACTTACAATAAAAGCCACACCCTTTTTAGGAAATGGAAGCATGAGAAATCAACCCGTTTACGTATCGATAAACAATCATCCCATTGCAGATTGGAAGTTTACCCGACAGGAACAATTGGAGACTCGCATTCCGTTCGAAGTAATCCGCGAAAGTCCAAACTTTATGATTACATTTGAAATGCCTAATGCCGAGTCACCACGAGCTGCTGGAATTAGTAAAGATAGTCGTTTGCTTGGGATTGCAATTGAGGAGATTCAAATTTCTTAAAAAGGTTTACACTTATCATCGTTTTGCTAAATTCCGAATTATTTTTACATATATATCCAATTTTGCGAATAGGGTAAGACTCTCTCTGGTGGCAAATGATACCTGAAAACAATGGCAGTTTCAGAGTAATCGAGACTCATGTGATGTTTTATTATTTTCTGCCGTTGAAGAATTTTATCGATAGATCTATTCTTCCTGATTCTCCGCTCATAATCAATGAAAAAACAGTTCTTTTTTGTTAGTTTAAGGATGTCTTTGAGTGGCAGCGATATATTTGATGCCTTATTGATTCAGATACTTCTTGAATGTGTGATGAGTATACTTCCACTAACAATATGAAACGAACTGATAACAGTGATGCATCAGGAAGTTGTGAAGAATACCCTATTCAGTAAAAAAACCATCGATCAATGGAGAGGGTATCTTTGTTTTTGGAGTGTCAAACACACCCTATCTGGTGATTCATCATGAACAATTTTCAATATTCCTACGACAATGACAAAGGATGTTCCTGCTCGTATCAGACCCTTTTTCTTTGATCCCGGTTTTTTGTTGATCTATAATTATCCGTGGGACCGCAGAACATTGTTGATCCAATTGTGAAATTTATATATTCAATGTGTTTCTTCATGTTTCTTTTAAGATGGATTAGTTCAGGTTGTTAGCATGATAGAATTCGGGAATTATTCCGGGTCCAAGTTAATAGATAGTGATTGTCATCTAGAGTGGGCTGCTTTAATTTTACTTGCCCACATGCAATGTCGGAAAATCAAGATTTTTTTAAATAAAAATGCAATCCACAATAGTTTTTCCAACAAATAATTATAATTTAGAAAAAGGTACAATCCTATTCAATGAATGCAAAAAGTAAAATTTTATTAGTGATAATTACTGCATCTTTTTTCATTGTTCTACCAGCAAGTGCATATTGGGATGCCGGCACTTTGACACTTATATGGCAAGCTTTTGCTGCACTTGCTATAGCGATTCTCTATATTATAAAATCAAAGTGGTATCAATTAAAACAATTTTTCAAAAAAAAAGAGAGCAAACAATATTAAAAAAAACTCTGAATAATTCTAATATCCAGAGGCACTCTACAGTTATTTAACGGTATGCGGCGTCCGTTGAATATATTGATTTTCCGGTTTTCTTCATTTTTGTATCGCAAAAATGTTGAGAATTTCGTTGTTTTAATAATTTCTTGTCTTTGAGGTTTTACGGAACAATTTTTTCCGAAGAAATACTATAAAGATATATCATCAGTTCTAACAAGAAAGTGCGAGGAATCCCTTAAGGGCCGAAAAAACCAGATCCAAATCACAGATGTTAAAATCAATATGTTCCACTAAAAACTTTCAAGAATGATTTTAACGTTATCGTTTTTTATTCCCATACCGGAACTGTCAACAATATGGGATCTCATCAGGGATTCCCATTCTGCTATAAAATTACTCCCTGTTTGAAGGGAATTCTCGATGATGCTGAGGTACATGCTATTGCTTCGATATTTTTAATGCACCTGCGATTCAACCACAATGCACACATATATGATAAAAGTCGAAGGGATCTCAAAGAAGTTCAAACTCTATCGCACACCTGCCGATCGGCTCAAAGAGATCGTCTTCAGGAAGCAATATCATACAGATTTTATGGCGCTCGACAACATCTCCTTTAACATTAGCGCTGGTCAGACCCTCGGAATCATTGGGCAAAACGGTGCCGGGAAATCCACACTTTTGAAGATCCTTTCTGGTATTCTGATTCCAGACAGCGGTTCTATCCAGATTGACGGGAAAGTCACTGGATTGCTGGAGCTTGGGACTGGTTTTAACGCTGAAATGACTGGTTTAGAAAATATTTATATGAACGGGACACTCATCGGGATGAATCGGGATGAGATAGACCGGATGAAACAGACAATTGTCGATTTCTCTGAACTGGGTGAGTTCATTTATGAACCTATCAAGACCTATTCATCCGGTATGACGATGAGGCTCGCATTCTCCATTGCCATTCATGCAGATCCGAAATGTTTCCTTGTTGATGAGGCACTGGCAGTAGGGGATGCATATTTCCAGCAAAAGTGCATGAGGAAAATACAGGAATTCCGGGCTGCTGGCGGGTCGATTGTGTTTGTGTCGCATGACACTAACGCGATAAAGACACTTTGCGATTCAGCGATTATGCTTGATCATGGAAGAATGATCGATTCTGGGAAGTCAAAGGATGTGATCGATTTTTACCAGAATATGATCTTGAAGAAATCACATCAAGGGGACGTTCCCGTTATAGTTCAGAAAAATGAGAATGATAAGAAAGTGAATAATTCAAGTATCTCTACTGGTGAAGTGGAACTGGTTTTTTTTAAAATATATAATGAAGAAGGACAGGAGATTTCGTATATTGAAAGCGAAAAAGTAATTAAGATTGTTTATGAAATCAAAGTCCTCAAGGATCTTGATGAACCTCATTTTGGTTTGATAATTAGGAATAATCTGGGGCTTTCGGTTTTTGAAACAAATACATATTGTATGAATCAGAAAACAGAGAAATTATCCAAGGGTCAAATTGCAAAAATTGAATGGATAATGAATTTTCCATTATACGCGGGAACATACACTTTTTCAGTGGGTGTTGCAAATAGAGGTTTTAATTTTGGATCTTTTGAAGAATATCTACTCTTATGTCACGATGTAGAAATAATTAAGGTTCTTTCAAATTCACAATCAATATTATATTCGGGGGTTTTTAACCTGAAACCAACAACCGTTTTTTGTATTAAATGATATGGAAGAATCTGTTAAAAAATAAATTCAGTACGGAGATTAATTAAATGGATCTCAAAACCGAAGAAGAAAAAATTGGCATTGGGGATTCAGAACGGTGTATCGAAATACCATGGGCATTGTCAAAATATTCAAATGAACAGACTGTTCTTGATATCGGATCTGCAAATGCTGAGGAACGGTATATTAAATCACTTCTATCTTTAAAAATACCAAACCTTCACGGACTTGATATTTCAAAGAACGAAATTGAGGGAATTATTTCCCATGTTGGGGATATCCGAAATACAGATTTCCAAGATAATTTTTTTGATTTTGTCTTTTGTATATCAACTATTGAACATATAGGTCTGGATAATTCGATCTATAAAGCCAATTTTACTGAGGGTTTTGACAATGGCGATCTTGATGCCATAAAAGAAATCTATCGCATCACAAAAAATAAGGGAAAAGTTGTATTAACTGTTCCATTTGGAAAATTTTTCAATTATGGATGGTTTATTCATTACGATGAGAATCGACTAAACAAATTGTTATGTTCCACTCTTTTTAAAATTGTTGATATTGATTTCTTCAAATATGATGAAGGTTGGCATAAATGTGATAAATCTGAGTTAACAAATATATTATATAAAGACAATAATGCAATTGCTGCCGCTGGACTTGTATGCCTATTACTTGAAAAAAACGAAAAAATTCCAGTAAGTATTCAAAAAGGAACAACTTATTATTTGGATAGAACAATGGACGACAATACTATAGAACTCCATAATGACGAGATCAATGTCGAAGAGATCATGGCAAAGATCCGGGAGAATATCCGGAAGAAACAGGCAGCAGGAGAGTTGCCCCCTGATCCAAATTCTGTAATTGCAGTCTCTTCAGAGAATTCACTTGCACGTGAATCGGGCAATACAATTAATGATGATCTTTCATATATCAATTCCAATTGGGATATACACAATAACAGTTATTTTATTAACAGTCACAGTTTCATTATCAGCTCATATCCCTCTTTTATCGGCAAATTTCTCATTAAAGGACGCCGACTGGTTCATAGAGAAGTGCGCCGGTATGTTGATCCAATGATCTCCTGCCAGACGCAATTCAATGCAAGTACAGTCAGGATTATTACCCAAACCTCACAAAGATGCGACGAACTGAACCAGCACCAACAGGATCTGGAAATGGCCTTTTCCTCGTACAAACATGAATCTGATAAAAAACTTACAGATTGTATCTCTTCAGCAAAAAATGAATTGAATTCAACAATTGAATGTGCAATCCCAAAACTCTTCACCCAGATGGATAAGGATATCCATGCCAAGGCATGGCTCGCTCATTTACTTGAAGAACGTATTCAAAAAGGACTGACACAAAAAAATGAATCCTCTTCAAAAGAGCATACAAATTATTTTCTATTCGAAGAGCGATTCAGGGGTTCACGGGTAGATATCAAACAACGTCAGCTGGCCTTCCTTCCATACTTTGAAAAATGTTCCCGTGTCCTTGACATTGGCTGCGGCAGGGGTGAATTCCTTGAGATTCTCAAGAACCATGATATTGGCTGTATTGGTGTAGATAGTGATCCAGATATGGTGGCATACTGCCGTTCCCGCCAGTTAGAGGTAGAGCAGTCGGATGCAATTGCCTATATTGAAACCCTTGAAGATAAAAGTCTTGATGGGATCTTTATCGACCAGGTGGTGGAGCATCTGGAGCCGGATTATCTAATCCGGTTGCTTGCACTCTGTCACCAGAAAATAAAATTTGGTTATTATATGGTTGTTGAAACCGTTAACCCTTTATCTTTTGTATCGTTTGTCAACTTCTACATTGATATGACTCATAAGCGGCCCGTACATCCAGAGACATTGCAGTACCTTTTCACTGCATCGGGATTCCGTGAATGCGAAAAGAAATTTTTCTCACCGGTTTCTGATGAGGCTAGATTGAAAAAGATTGAGGGAACTGCCGATATGAATGCAACTGAAAGTAAGATTGTTGATGTGTATAACCATAATATCGAGATGCTGAATGCAGTCCTTTTTGGCGCTCAGGATTATGCGGTTGTTGGGAAGAAGTGACCGTTTTGAAAGAATTCAAAACGGTTTTTCGAATGTAGATGATTAAAAATTTCAGCATTATTTAAATATTTACGGATACCCGTTTATGAAAATTGCATTTGTCATTCCATGGTACGGAGAAAACATTCCCGGGGGTGCAGAAACTGAATGCAGAGCAACTGCGGAAAATCTTCAGATTGCTGGAATGGAAATTGAAATTTTAACAACCTGTGTAAAAGAATTTTTGAGTGACTGGAATACTGATTATTACAAAGAAGGTCTGTATGAGGTAAATCATATTCCCGTCCGCAGATTTTCCGTGAGAAAACGGGATACCGCACTTTTTGATTCTATAAATTACAAACTCATGCAGAATCAAAAAATTTCATTACAAGAAGAGGAGATTTTTATCCGTGATATGATCAACAGCGATAATCTGTATAGTTATATTCGTGAACATGGGTCGGATTATGATTTTTTTCTGTTTATACCTTACATGTTCGGGACAACATATTATGGATCACAAATCCATCCGGAAAAATCAATTATCATTCCATGTCTTCACGATGAGAGTTATGCATATCTTTCCATTTATAAAAAAGTATTCAGGCAGGTTGCTGCATTAATATTTCATTCAGATCCTGAAAAAGATCTGGCAAATCGCCTTTATCAGCCTTCACACAGACAAATTGTTTTGGGTGAGGGAATTGATACTGCCTTTACGTTCAATCCGGAAAGATTCCGGAAAAAATATAAAATTTTTAGTCCATTTATCCTTTATGCGGGAAGAAAAGAATCCGGGAAAAATGTTCCCTTGCTTCTGGATTTTTTTATGCGGTTTAAACAGGATACTCTCTCTGATCTTAAATTAGTAATTATTGGCAGTGGCAACATCCGAATTCCCGCAGAATGCAAAAGCGACATTATCGATTTGGGTTTTGTATCCCGTCAGGACAAATATGATGCATATGCGGCGGCAACTATTTTATGCCAGCCCTCAGTAAATGAGAGTTTCTCAATTGTAATCATGGAGTCATGGCTCTGTGAAACGCCCGTTTTGGTGCATGGGAATTGTGCAGTCACACGGGATTTCTGTGTAAAATGTAATGGAGGCCTTTATTTCACTTATTATTATGAATTTAAAGAATCGGTACAATTTCTTTTAGATCATTTCTCAATCAGAAAAAAAATGGGGCAATCCGGAAAACAATTTGTGCTGAATAACTTTAGTTGGGAGAAAATTGTTGACAATTATAAGAAAGAATTGCTGAATATCAAAAATCTGCCCTATAGAACTGATTGATCATGCAAATCCACCAAATACTCCCTACATTAAGTCCCGGTGACGCAATTGGAAATGAAGCCCGGTTGATGCAATCCCTTTTTCGGCAATGGGGATATACCTCCCATATTTTTGCAGAGAATATCCATCCAGTAACAATGGCGTTTAATATTGAAAAATATAAAGAATTTTCGCACAAAGATAATATTCTGATTTATCATTATTCTATTGGGTCGGATATTACAGAATTTTTTAAGACTTTACCTGATAAAAAAATTTTAATTTATCATAATATAACTCCTCCTGAATATTTTATAGGGATCAATGAGGTATTGTATAAACTGTTAAAGCATGGACGGGAGTCCCTGCCCTCATTAATCAATTCTGTCGAGCTGGCCATTGGCGATTCTGAGTATAATCGACAGGAACTTGAAAAAATGGGATTTTCCCGGACCGATGTACTGCCAATATTGATCGATTTTAATATATATCATAGATTTAATGATTCGCTTATTCAGAAATTCACTGACGATTATGTAAACTTTTTATTTGTAGGAAGGATCTCACCAAATAAAAAACAAGATGATATACTCAAGATTTTTTATTATTATAAATCCATCAATCCGAAATCAAGACTTTTTCTTGTAGGAGGATTTAATGGATGTGAAAGATATATCAATCAACTTCAAGATATCGTGAAAAAATTACAATTATCAGACGTATTTTTTACCGGATCTGTTCCCTTTGAAGATTTAATCAGCTATTATAAAATTGCTGATATTTTCCTTTGCATGAGCGAGCATGAAGGGTTTTGCGTTCCATTGGTTGAAAGTATGTATTTTAATATTCCCATTGTTGCGTATAACTCGACTGCTGTGACCCATACACTGGGGAATTCAGGAATTATCGTAAAGGAAAAACGGTATGATGAAATTGCCGAACTTATAAATGTCATCACTGAAGATAACAACTTAAAAATGAAAATAATTGAACTGCAAAAAGACAGACTCAACGATTTTATGTTTGAAAACAGTAAGAAAAAGGTTCGACAGATTATTAACCATTTAATCGATGTGACCAGGTCTTGAAAATGGATAATTTGAAATTGGTAAGAGATTATTTATCAAACAGTATTGTTACACCGGAAGCAAAAAATGAATTACTCGGGTATCTAGCTGAAGCATTTAATCGAATTGTATATACATTTAAATTAATACCTGATAAAAAAAATGGGACTTTATTAGAGATTGGAGCAAATCCCTATTTTTTAACGGTCCTGATCAAAAAATACACTGATTATAATTGCTCACTTATAAACTACTTTGGTGAAACCTGTAACCTTTCATCTCAAACGATTGAAAATAAAAAATATCGGGAAAACTATACGTTCAATTTTCAAAATATAAATATTGAGAAAGAACTCCTTCCATTTCCGGACAACAGTTTCGATGTCATAATTTATGGTGAAGTAATTGAACATTTAACGGAAAATCCAATATATTCGCTTTACAACTGTCATAGAGTTTTAAAAGACGATGGAATTTTAATCATATCTACACCAAATATTTTTCGATATCTAAATCTTAAAAAATTTTTATTTGACAAAAAAATATCAATCTATGATCCGTATTCCAGTTATGGAATCTATGGTAGACATAATCGTGAATATTCTATGTATGAACTTCAGGATATTCTCGAAAAAACGGGTTTTTCAATAATCAATAAAAAAACATTATATGTAAAGGATAAAACCGGATTTAATAAATTTTTTTCAAAGATAATAGAATTTTTTCAATTGGGGGATTATCTACTTTTAAAAACAAAAAAGAAACCTGATTTTAATTGGTATTTTCCAGAATATTTGTATCGCGGAATACCCAGCCCCATAATTACGGATGACTATATTGTTGTTGGAAAAAATTGTAATATTCACATTGACAATGGATGGAACACCATCGAAACATGGAACGAAATCGGCTATATCAGGTGGACAAAAAAGAATGCGAAATGTTTTTTAAAACCTAAAAAAGTTAATAATTCAATGTATCTCAAGTTTTTTTCAGGACATGATGATTTTGAATTTTCATTGAGAATCTCACAAAATATGACCCTAATTACAGAATTAAATTTTATTGCGAATACTGGATGGGAAACTATCTGTCAGAAATTGCCTGAAATTTCTATGGATTCATTATCAATTGAATTTTGTATAAAAAAGTCGTGGATACCACAAGTGATGGGTATTAATGCAGATAGCAGGGAACTGGGAATTGCTATTCATGAAATCGGGTTAATTTAATGAAACTGGCTTTTGTTGTCCAGCGATATGGACTGGAAGTAAACGGCGGAGCTGAACTTCTTTGCAGACAAATTGCTGAGCACTTATCAAAACATTTTACCATTGAAATAATTACCACCTGTGCGATTGATTATGTTACCTGGAAAAATGAATATCCTGAGGGTGTTTCATCATTAAACAATGTCACTGTACATAGATTTCCAGTAGATTATCCACGAGATAACCAAAAATTCAATCAATTTTCCCAAAGAATTTTTCAACAACAGCATACCTCAGATGACGAAATACAATGGATGAGACTACAAGGTCCATACTCTACAAAATTATTGGAATTCATCCAAAACAATGCAAATAATTTTGATTTCTTTGTTTTTTTTACCTATCTCTACTGCACAACATTTTTTGGTTTGCCATTAGTTAAAGATAAAGCAATACTGGTGCCTACTGCTCATGATGAACCCCCGATTTATTTATCAATATTTAAATCATTATTTTCACTTCCCCAAGCCTTGATTTATAGCACACCTGAAGAGAAAAAATTTGTAAATTTAAAATTTAATAATGAATGCATTCCTCATGATATAATTGGAACGGGTATCGATTGTCCCGATACCATTGACCTATCTGCCTTTAAACAGAAATATGGGTTGGAAAATTTTATTGTGTATGTTGGTCGTATTGATGAATCAAAAGGTTGCAAAGAACTATTCGATTTTTTTATACGCTACAAAATGGAGTACCCGGGTTCACTAAAACTTGTTCTATTAGGGAAACCTGTAATGAAAGTGCCCAAACACCCGGATATTATTCCGTTAGGTTTTGTATCCGAAAATGACAAGTATAACTGTATAACGGCATCAAAATTACTTGTTATGCCTTCACCGTTTGAAAGTTTATCCATTGTTCTGTTTGAAGCATGGCAATGTAATCGACCCGTTCTGGTAAACGGAACCTGTGATGTATTGAAGGGACAATGCCAAAGAAGTAATGCAGGTTTGTGGTATGAAAATTACCTAGTGTTTAAAGAATCATTAAATCTATTGTTGAATAATAATGGATTGCGAAATACATTAGGGATGAACGGATTCAACTTTATACACACTAATTATTCTTGGGAATTAATAGAGAAGAAATACCAGAAATTATTAAAAAAAATAATTAAATCCTGAACAACTTGCCTCTTGAAAAATGCAATTAAATAATTTGTTTCCTTATCAAAAAATTACGTTTAAATGCCAATAATCCCGGCATTCTCTTTTGATATTAACCGAATTTCTTTTATTGCTATTCCCAAATTTCTTCGTTCTTCTGATATGCCATAATCATTCAAACATATCCCATTTGTATGTATTGTTAGTTTTAAAATGGAAGACGGATTTATTTTTTTAATACTAAATTCTTTTTCAATCCAGAGTTCTTTTTTACAATAAATTGTACGAGTTAATAGCACTTTATTATCCTCTACGTTTTCCAGAACGATCTTGATTTTGTTATGGATCAAACCCGAGAAAAAAGAAATTTTTATTCTATTCTCACCGCCGATTGTACGTAAATATGCTTCTAATGGAGTGATGGAACAAGTCCAGAAAATATTGACATTTGCTGGCCATTTTTCAGATGCGTAATTTCCACGGACCTGCTCAATCGCATCAAATGGAGTGATAAAATTTTTCTTAATCTGGTCCGGTAAAATTTTTAAACTTTGAGGCACTGATGCGTTTGGATTTTGTGATAATTCAAAGAATATCTGGTATATTTTAACAAAATCGGCATATGGGATATCCCCTACATAGATATTTTTATCACATTCGTGTGATGCCATCTGAACTTCATCGTAATTAAAAACGCAGTAATCCGGATTGATTTTATTTTCTTCAACGCAGACATCCCACAGGGGGGTCATAGGGAGTGGTGTACTTATTGAAACAACAACGGCCTGGAATTTATTTCGATTTACTCTTAAATATTGGTAAGTCTCTTCGATATCTTCAATTGTTTCTGAGGGTGAGCCAATAATGAAGTATGCTCCGATCCCGATGCCATTTTTATGAAGCAATTCCACAGCATTTTTGTTATCTTCGACAGTAACGCCATCTTTTAAAAGAGGCAGCATTTTTTGTGACATTGACTCTAATCCCATTCCGATATGGATCACATTTAATCTTTTTAATAAGACGATCAAATCATCATCTATTAAATTTGCGCGACCATTTGCAACAAATTGAATTTTCCCTAACAATTTTTCTTGTTCAAGAAGATCGATAAGTCTTTGGAGTCGTTTTCTATTGACGATAAAAAGATCATCATTTATCTGAAAAAGTGTTTTTCGATACTTTAGGTATAGTTGTTTTATTTCATTCAGGAGGTATTCTGCAGAATGAAACCGATATTTACGATGGAGTCTGGTCGCCTGGCAATATGAACAATGATATGGACAACCCCGTGAAGTGATCAATTGCGCTACCTCTTTTTGGCATAAATTATTCCCTGGATAGATATCCCGTGCAGGAGCAGGCAGTTGATCGATATCCATAATTAATTCATTCGGTTCTGTTAAGATTAACTCGTTGTTTTTCCTATGAAAAACCAATCCTTTGATATTACTAATTTCATGAACGTTGAATTTTTTGTCCGCAATTAATCGAATTACTTCATAAAAAGATAATTCTGATTCACCAATAAATCCAAGATCTACACTTGGGGGGAGGGTATTAGGGCAGGCAGTAATATGAGCCCCTCCTAAAAGAATGATAATATTTTCATTATAATCTTTTATCAGAGTTGAAAGGTCGTATAAATGATAAAAATCCCTGCTGGTTGAAGAAATAGCGACTATTGATGGATTTGATTTTATTATTTTGGAAAAACCTAAATTCGGGTCTGAAATATTGTCAATATATTCAATATTACATTCAACTTTTTTTTGTCGTAAATATGAAACGAGGTAACCAACCCCCAGATTTTGTGAAAATGATTTGCCTGGAGAATAAAAAACAATTTTCATAACTTAAATAATGAGATCATTAAGATAAATCCATATCGATTCGGTGGATTTTTGGTCCTTTGCAAAGGGAATATTAATCAAATATCATAATCCTTCAAATGAGAAATTCATCTATTACCTCATAGTGATGAAATGGTAATACACTGTCAGTGAGAAAGATTCTTCGGGAGTCTTTTTGGATTTGATATTGAATTAGATCGTTTTGATACAGAATCCAACACAATCTCTTAAACTTTTTACATTTTTTTGTCTCATCAACCGATGATAATAATATCAATTATACCCAATAGTCAAGCATGCAAATAAATCCGAAAAGCGGATCTCATTTCCAAATCCAGTCACCGTTTTATCGGAAAATTTGTGAAAAATTCTCTTCTGCAGATTTGTTTATTATTCTCTTTTCCATTGTATTGTTTTGTTATATGTACTGGGTCGATATTAGTCGGCCCAGTGTAATTTATCAATTAGGATATTACCAAACATGGTACGATCAAAGTCAATATTATGATATAGCAATTGCGATTGCACATGGTAATCTTGGGCATTTTGCTTATCCTATTGGTTATCCCTTTTTTGGATTTCTCGGATCTATAATATATTCTGGAGACCCATTTCTCCTGATTGATTTTGTCGGCTTTGTGATTTTCACTTGGCTTTCATATAAAATTTGTACAAAATTTTTCAATAACACTACCTCCATGATATCGGGTATTCTTGTTGGGATGGTTGCAGTCCAGTCATTTGTTACACCGTGGTCAACGACGATATCTGCAGTATGTTTGATCTATATTCTCTACATAACTGTTCATGAAAAATACGGGCAGACGGAGAACATTCTGGCCGGATTATGTATCGGATTAGCGTTCGCTGCAAGAATCGGTGATGTAATCCCGGTTTTATTTGCGTATGGATTCTATATTGGATATCCGATTCTTACTGAAAGAAAAATTTCAATTTCCAGAATAATAGGAATTCCTGTGGCATCGGTGATTATTGCATTAACCGTTTTCATAAATTTTATATTTAGTGGAAAAATATTAGGTAATTACGCCATTACAGCTACAAATGCCAAGTTTTTTGATGTAATTTCGATGCCATATAATGTCTTTGGCTTTTTTTTGAATTCATTTTCCTTTGGGGGAGAAACTAATGTTCTGTCGACTCCATTCTTGAAATTCTTCTTTTTATTTGTTTTTGTTCCATTAGGTCTATTTCTGTTGCTGAAAACAGACCTCAAGAGAAAACAGGGATTGCTTTTTCTAACTGTACTGTCAGGTTGGTGTCTTGTATATCTTGCCCATGTTGGGATATCTCCAACTGCCCTTAAATTTGCAGTTGGATATCATTATGTAAAAATGATTTTCCCGATTTTAATAATATCAGCAATGACGGTAATAGACGAATTCTCAAAATTGGAGGATCAAAAAAATGAAAGTCAAAATTTTTTGAAACTTTTTTTACTGTACATAACATTCCTTGCAGTAATCGTATTTACGTTCACAGTTTTTTTTAATTTTTCTCAGCTTCCCATAAATCAGGGCCCGATAAAAATCACGGCCAGTGATAATCAAGATTTAATTCCGTTACTGGTAGATAACAATCCAGCAACGAGATGGGATTCGGGGGGGTCCCAAAAAAAAGGCATGAACATATCCATCGCGTTGGATAGAAATTATCTCATCAACCGTATTGTTTTGGATTCAACACCAATCCCTACTGGGACCCCCGCACTGGTAGCAATATACTATTCAAAAGACAACATTAAATGGGAAAAGGAGGATTATGCAACATACACCGGGTTTACTTCCGGATTGTCTGATATATACTTCCCACCACTTACTGCAAAATATGTTAAGATTAATCTACCTCAGGATAACCCCAACTGGTGGGCAATATATGAATTAAAAATCTATGGGCGATAACAGATGAGTGCCGAAGAGAATTTTTCATCATATTATCAAAATTCGATTAATATCCCTTATGCAGCCCAAATCGGATTATATGCCCGGAAGAAAATTTTTAATTATTTTATAAGCGAGATGCAACCCACAGAAAATGATTACATATTAGATGTTGGAGTGACGTCTGAGAAAACATTAGATTCATCAAATTTTTTCGAGCGGTTATATCCATTCCCGGAAAAAATTACTTGTGTCGGTACTGAAGATGGTTCCTATCTTGAAGAAGAATATCCGGGTTTGAAATATCATCAGGTATTCTCTAATAAACCGCTCCCGTTTAAAGATAAACAATTTGACATTGCATTCAGTAATGCTGTCGTTGAGCATGCGGGAAATTCACAGGCACAACGGTTTTTTATCCATGAGATCTGCCGGGTCTCGAAACGGTTTTTTATTGTCACTCCAAACAGATGGTTTCCATTTGAGACTCATACAGGTCTTCCTGTTATTCATTTCATGCCAAAAAAAATTTTCAGAAAACTCCTGGCAAATACGCGATATGCATTCTGGTCATCTGAAGACAATCTAAACCTTCTCTGTTTAAAAGATTTTACGCAATTATTTCCAGAAAATACATCCGTAAAATTAAATAAAATCAGAGTTTTTGGATTGCCTTCAAATTTAATTATTTATGGCTTAACTCAATAGCACATTATTCTGGGTATTAAAAAATGGAGAAAATATGCTGAAAAAAGTTGAAGAATGCATTTTATGTCATTCAAAAGATCAGGGATGGGAAGTAGTGTGCAAATTAAATCCGGAACAAAATCTCGTACAATGTACAAAATGTGGTCTATTTTTTAATGATTTCCAAAGAACAGATTTCGATGTAATTTATTCAGATGAATATTTCGTTAATGATGAAAAAGTGGATTTTGGAGGAGGATTTTTTAATTATTCCGCTCTTGAGCACGGAATTCAAAAAATGTACAGATTTGCTTATATGTTCATTATTTCCAGATCCGATCCTAAAACCAAATATAAATTAATGGATATCGGCTGTAGTTACGGTTTTTTTTTAAAGATGTTCCTTGATAAGAATAATTTTTCTTTAACGGGTGTTGAACTGAATAAACAGGCTGCGAATGAAGCCCGGAAACACAATTTTACAATATACATGATTCCCTTTGAGGAATTAGAAGAGCCCGGAAAGTACGATTACATTTCGTTTTTTGAGTTACTGGAACATACTTTGTCGCCAATTGAGGTCATGAAAAAAGTCAAAGTTCTCTTAAAACCCGGAGGATATGCGATTATTTCCACACCCGATATTGGTAGCATATTTTTTAAAATTCTGAAGATTAAATGGCCATCGATTCATCCCGCAGTACATAACTACTATTTCGATGAATCTACAATAAAACTTTTAGCAGAAGCATCAGACTTTGAGATAGTCTCAGTTCATACAACTCAAATTATGTGGTCTGATTTCTTTCATTTCAGGAAAAGACTGTCTGAAATGTTTCCTGTTCTCAAAAAAGTGCTGGTAATAACATCATTTATGGATTCGTGGGTGGTACCATTCCTCAATGGCGGAGATTTAAGGGTAATACTCCGGAAAAAGGTATGATCAAAAGCGGAATTTTTTCTTTCTATCTTTTTAAAATATATAAAAATAGGATTTTTAAGAGAATGTCTTGATTGTCAATAGTCCGGTTTTTTTAATACCTTTGTTATACCCATTTTTTCCATAAATGGTAATCCGATTATTGCAGGGAGCCAACAGCGAAAGAATGAAAATAGGATTCCAACTGCAAGAAGCTGACTTGTAGTTCCATATTGAGCAAAGAGTAGAATAATTGCTGCGTCACGCGTTCCTGCACCTCCAAGCGATACCGGAATCAGGCCAATAAAAATTGCCAGCGGGATGAATGCACAAATCACGGTTAATGGCACACTGACATTTACGGCATAAAAAAACAGGATAACCTGAAATACGGATAATATCCAGATGGATAATGTATAGAAAATTACAATAAGGACCGTGTATTTATCCTTTATCACGATACGCAAGGAATCGAATATATTCGAAAGACGCTCGTTCCATCTTTCACTGACTGGTAATGTAAATCGTTTCCTGATAAAAAAAATGAATATAATTATCAATAAAAGTGATATAACCAGAATATTTAGATAATTCCAGTTATTTGTCAATGACATCCCAATAAATAAAATCAATAATAAGATGAGAAAATCAAATGTTTTTTCACTGATACAGGATCCAATCACTTTACTAAGCCGATATCGATCCTTTAACGGGATAGCCCGGACCAGATCACTGCTCATAGAGGGCATAATTGCTGCGAAGGGATAGGTTCCAATAATAATTTCAAAAGATTCCTTGAAAGAAATATCAATACATGATGCATGGAGAAGGATCTGCCATCGTTTTGACATTATTAAAGTTAAAACAAATGTAAAAAGAAATGCTATTACCAGCGTCAATAAATTAATGTTCAAAAGAATATGGATAATCGAGAAGAAATCGATCCGAGAAAATAACAATGCAAATATTCCAATCGTTATAAGTAATAATAATAAAAATTTTTTCGTGTTTGAGGACATTTTATTGAAAATCATAACCATCCTCATATTCAGCCTATTTCGCTGTTAATATTAGTCCTATGCAGATATTAAGTTGAACACTGGGTATTTTAAACGGGAAATAAGACGCTTCGGAGACCGTAAATAATTCCTTTAATTCCGGAATGATTTCACAGGGCTTATTGACATGTTCGGCACGGATCAACCAATTATAATCTGTGTTATATCGGTCCTCAAAAATTTTTCGGGACGTCATATCCCGGGAAATATTATACACAAATGCACCTTCACAAGGTATAACAACAAGGAATTTCCCTGCGGACTTTTTTATTACCCGGTGAATCTCTTTCAAAGCGGAGGGAAGATCAGGAAGGTGCTCAAGGACGTGAATTGCCAGAACTCTGTCAAAAAAAGAGTCAGGTGCATCGATCCTTTTCTGGCAATCCCCGGTAATGACCGAGACGAGCGGAAATTTTTTTCTGATATGTTCGGCCATCTCTTCGCGAAGCTCTAATGCGTAATAATTCTGATTTTCAATATTTTCATATTTAATGTGTTCACCGAGCCCGGCACCAATTTCCAGTGTATTAATGCCGTTTTTAAAAGGCTCTCGCAATGGAAAACCTTGGTTAAACTTTTCAATAAACGAATACTTATTCGGTAGTATTGTATGCCAATAGGTCATCCAATCTTCCCTTATTTTTTGTTGTTCCTCGGTAAGATTTTCAATCTGTTTCGGCCATTTATTCATTATTCACCAGTTATAGAGAATATTTTTACAGTTTTATTTAACTATCGCTTAAATGAATAAGGTTATCATTCAAGTTCATTCGTGGTATTCTATGGAATCCTTAAGCAACACCCTGCAATAATAAATTCCAGTTAATCAGGTTTTGTAGTATTTGTATCCAATTGTTTATAGTATGTCATTTTCAAACGTACCACTTATAGGATAAAGATATTTAATTAAGGTGATTTTAGGGAAGGGCCAAATTGAATAGGATTTAATTATTGCTCTTTGCACGTAAGGAAATGACTTGGTGAGCTGATAGGTTCTCACAAACTCAAGGTAAAGCGCTGAATACGGATAATCCTGAAGGAAAAAATATGTGAGTAAATTAATTGATAAATCGTTCTCGAATTATGGTTTTTAATGCGATCCATCCCTGTCTTAATGCGACTTCCTTGGTCTGCCCGTGATATCTACCGTTATCTCTAAACGATACTTCGGTAATTTTAAGCCCGGCTTTTAGACATCTTAAATAAAGAAGAGGTTCGTTCTCATAACCATTTTCAGTAAATTTTATTTTTATTACCGGCTCTTTCCAAAAAGCATTATATCCGGCACAGAGATCGGAAAATTTTGTACCGTATAATAAATTTGTCATAATAACAAATAATTTATTTACAAACCAGCGATGCCATCTTCCGTGCCAATCACTATTTTCGAGGAGACGTGTCCCTTTGACAAAATCATATCCATTTTTTAATGGCTCAATAAAATGTAACATTTCTTGAGGATCAGTAGCGCCATCAGCATCAAGCGTTACAATAATGTCGCCGGTAGCCATTTCAAATCCATACTTCATGGCATCTCCTTTACCCCGCCCAGGCTGGAATAAAATTCTGATATCTGGATACAATTCTCTTGCCACCCGTACTGTATTATCAGATGAGTTACCATCAATCATGAGGACCTCATCAACCCATGAGGGGATTTTTGGAATGACATAGGGCAAATTTTGTTCTTCGTCTAATGTAAAAACAATTGCAGTGATTTTTGGGTCTTTTTTCCTATATGATGTTGCATTACTCATTTGTTCCATAAGATTACTCCATTAAAAACTTTAAACTGATATCTGGTATGGAATAAAAATTGTCTCGAAATATAAATTATTAAAGTGTTCAATCAAATTTTATATCCCGCACTCTGCGCATCAGTGAAAAACATCTGCACAGTCTCAAGTGACAATTGATTTAAATCCTTCCCTACGAGGGGTATCTTCTTCAGGATATCATTCGGGATAGTGATGATATGACATCCGCAGGATTCAGCTTGGATAAGGTTCAATAACTCCCGTGTGCTGGCCCAGAGCAGCTCGGCCTTTGGATTTGATTTGAGAATTTTTATCGACTTTTTCATGACTGGCATGGGATCAACACCCGTATCAGCAATACGGCCCGCAAATACAGAGATGATGCTCGGGGTATTGGGAGAAATTACCTTTGCAACGGATTTCACTTGGTCGATGGTCAGAATAGCGGTGACGTTCAATTTCAGGCCATCATGAGACAGTTTTTTTACGAGCGGTGCAGTGCTTTCCCCCTTTGTATTGGTAATCGGGATCTTGATGTAGACATTCTTTCCCCAGCTTCCGATCTTCCGGGCTTCCCGCTCCATTCCGGGAAGATCATCAGAAAATACTTCAAATGAAATCGAAAGATCCGGAATTGCTTTGAGTGCAGCCTTTGCAAATTCCTCGTAACTCTTGACCCCCGCTTTTTTCATCAGGGTCGGGTTCGTAGTAAAACCGCTTACGATCCCTTTCTTGTACTCTTCAACCATACCGTTCAGATCGGCTCCATCGGCAAAGATTTTAATTTTAAATCCCGGAATTACAGTCATAAAGTCACCTTTTTAATTATTTCATAAGACCATATATCTATCTTCTTTTTATTCCGATACCCCAGCTCAGTTTAAGTTTTGCGTCAAAAAAACAGAATACAAGTCTCCATGGAATAAATTTGAATATAAAATTAGTTTTTTTAATTTTGAGATTTTTTAATATTTTATACTTGTAAATAGCAACCCAACCAGATTTTTCTTTTTCAGATAAATGGACGTAATCCAATCCAACTATCTCATGTAATCTCTCTATAGATTTTTCACAAAACAAACTGATATGAATATCCGGTATGAAATAATTCCATTTACAAATATTTTTAAAAAATGGTTCGGCATTCCCGGTTGTAAAGAAAAAAATCCCCCCGGGTTTCAGACATTTTTCCACGATTTGCAAAAACTCTTTGGGATTATCTACATGTTCTAATGTTTCAATTGCGGTAATTACATTGAATTTCTGGTTTGAATTGAGGAATTCCTTTTCAGATAAGATATCTATGCCACGTTCCTTAGCTAGCGTTGCTCCACATCCCGAATCATAACCTTTAATAGAAAAATTTGAATGATTTTGGACATATCTAATTAATCCACCCGTTCCACAGCCAAGATCCAACCATTCAATTTTTTCATTTTTACCAACAACATTTTGAATTATTTCCAAAATGCCCTCATATTCAAAAATTCTAATCGTTGTATCGGGATTTTCGATTTCAAATATATAATCGATTAATGGATCTGCTCCTTCGCCACAATAATATTTTTTATCATAGATTTTATCGAAATTCCGGTTGGGATTTGAAACAAAATAAAAATCACAATGGGGACAGTGATATAAATTGTAACAAAATTCATGAAATAATTTCCCATGTTTAGCACAGATAAAATGACATGTTGATGCGCAAATCTTACATTTAATTTCTGTCATAAGTCACTCGAATATTTAATTGCCTTATCTATTTGCAGGATCATTTAGGGAAAAAGTGCTTCTTGTCCCGTTTCTTTTAATAATTCTTATCATCTGTTTAATACTTTTAATCGTAAAATTCGGGTTACTTAACCCTCGTGATCCGATCGAATTCGGATCTTCAATCAATATCGTCTTTGTTCCCGCCGCTTTCCCGCATTCGATATCAGTGTCCCGGTCACCGATCATCCATGAATTTCCGAGATCGATACCATAATCATGGGCTGCTTTTAAAAGGAACCACGGTTTGGGTTTCCGGCATTCGCAGGAAAAAGAATATTCAGGTACAATTCCATTCGGGTGGTGGTAACAGTAATAATATTCCCGAAAATGAATCCCCGTCGAAGTTAAAATATGATGAAATCTTGTATGTACCGCTTGAATATTTTCAAGCGATGTTTTACCTTTTGCATAATCCGGTTGGTTTGAAACAAGAAAAAGTTCAAAACCGGCATCCTGAAGTGTTCGTAAAGATTCAATCACTTCTGGATGAATGGTAAGATCTTCCGGGGAATGCGGCGGTTCGTACTCCCCGGATGCTGGATTCAGCACCATCTCATTGAGCACACCGTCACGGTCCAGAAACACAGCTTTCTTCATCAAACTACTTCGTACTTTCCCATTTCATCTCATACTTTTGCATTGCAGGACTTGAGACTATGATGTGCCAGATCATGGCCTGGAACGCCTCAGTCTGCGGTGTTACAGTCTTCTCGTTTATTGTGGGGATAATCACACAGGCATCTGCGACTTTTCCCGTGTACCCTCCGTCGCGCCCGACAACACCAATCACTTTGGCACCGATCTCTTTTGCAAATCGCAGAGCATTAACGAGGTTCACACTTACCTTCTTCTCGGCATTCCCTCCCCCAACCGAAAAAACAAAGATGCAATCCTTTGCAGTAAGCCGGCTCCCCTTGAGCCAGCTCTCAAACACCGTCTCCCAACCATCATCGTTAGTTCGGGCTGTAAGCTCGGAGACATTGTCGGTTGGTGTATAGGATTCGATACCGGCAATCTTCCTAAAATCATTCACCGCATGGGACGCATGCCCGGCTCCTCCACCAACTCCCAGAATAAACAATCGTCCGTTATCCTTTCGGATGTCGAGAAGGATTTGGATCATTTTCTGGATTTGCGTACGATCAATTTTGTTAATGATCGTAATGGCATCATCAAAAAATGCAGAAATGTATTCGTTTTCTTTCACGAGATTCACCATTATTATGAGAATACTGTGCGATTCCTGATATAGTCCTCGGTTTCCCTAATCCCCTGAACCGATCCAATTTCGTAAAAGCGTTGTTTAATTTCATAGGGTAAAACCCGTCCGGCATCAACGGATTGCGAGAGAACAAGTGAGAGATCAAACGGTTCCTGTGATGGATATGAATCAAAAATCTCCTTTCGAACCACAATAAGGCCATAATCGATATAGTTCATGGCAGGGTCATGCTTATTCTTATTATATTTTACAATCCTGCCATCCTTCATGATAATGTTACTTACATCCATTTCGTTCTGGTTTTGGAATACAGTCATGAGGACCGGGAAATTAGCCGCGAAAAAGCGTTGCACGACCAGATCAAAATCGATATCGAGATAGGAATCCCCGTACATGATCATGAATGTATCCGGAAGTATCCCGATTGCTTTTTTGATTGCACCCCCGGTACCCAGAATGACATCGCCATCGTATGAGTATTGAACCTCAATCCCCCATCGCGACCCATCTTCAATAAATTCCTCTATATGTGAACCAAGATTGCCAATACACAGAACGACTTGTTTCACACCTTTCTCTTTAAGGAGCGCCAGCTGGTGATCTATAAATGGTCGACCGGCAACCGTGATCAACGCTTTTGGAATTGTCCGGGTTACTGGGTACAGGCGTTTAGCCAGACCTCCGGCAAGAATGACAACCGGCAGCATTACGATGTCGTCACCACTTTACTTCCGTCAAAATCAAAACGGAACCGTACTTCCTTGAGTCCTTCACGGGCCATGGCCTTGCGAAGTTTTTTGTTGTCCTCAGCGTAAAACATTAAAAATCCACCGCTCCCGGCACCTATGAGTTTTCCACCCAGTGCACCATTCTTCATGGCGATATTATACCAAGTGTTGATCCGGTCGTTGCTCATGGCATTTGAACGCTGCTTCTTGTGCTCCCAGTGGATGTTCATAATATTGGCAAACTCTTCAAGATCCCCACGTTCGAATGCCACTTTGCTCTGATATCCCAGCTCTTTGACAAAATTCAGATTATCGATCATTGAAGCATCATTGTTCTTACTTTTCTCATCCTGTTCCTTGAGAACATTTGATGCAGACCGGGAGTAGCCGGTAAAGAAGAGCAGGAGATGATCCTCAAGATTATATTGGGTATCTTTGGAAATATTAAGCTCTTTTGTCTTCACCTGGTCATTTTTACAGAATGTGAAACAGTTGATTCCTCCAAATGCGGAAATGTACTGATCCTGTTTTCCAATAGGTTCTTTTAATAAATCAATTTCAATATGGCATGCCTCTTCAGCAAGGTCATCTGGTTTGATAAACGTTTTATTATATGTATGTAATGCTTTCAGGAGTGCACAGGTAAAACTACTAGACGATCCAAGGCCCGTCCCTGCCGGAATATCTGCAAGACTCGCAAGTTCAAAATTTTCGGAACGGATATTCAGGAGTTTTAAGGACTCCCGAATAATAGGATGCTGGATTTGTTCAGGATGCTGAACACGTTCCGTATTAGAATATTTAATAATAATTTCTTTCTGGAAAGTATCATGCAGGGTAATATAGACATATTTGTCAATTGCCGCTGCGATAAGGAACCCCTCATGCTGGCGGTAATATGAGGGGAGATCGGTACCTCCCCCGCCCAGTGAGATGCGAAGTGGACTTCGTGTAATAATCATATTGAGTCACCATAAATTTTTGAGACAATCTTTAATGCTTCGCGTGCATCGTAGAGATTTGGTGATGGGGACACATTTGTGTGAATTGCATGTTCAAACTCTTCAAATTCAGTCTTCCATGAAAAATCGGGGAAGGGATATTCCCATATGGTTGTTTCCGGGGGTCCCATCCGGGGAAGCATCTGATAGAGGGTTAACCGTTCGGTCCCATAACTTCCCCCAATCCCATCAATCTGTAACTTTCCTTTTTCACAGAAGATCTCATACGAGAACAAATTCTTCCATTCGGTACAACTGACCTGAAGCCATGCTACCTGTCCCGCTGCATTTTTCAGATACATAAACCCGTTATCTTCAACAGGCATTTTCCAATAATATGTGTGGATATTACCTTGGATCTGGGTAAACTCTCCTAAGAACCACCGGGATAGATCGATAAGATGAACCCCCTGATCAAGAAGTCCCCCCCCTCCAGAGATCGCAGGATCTGCACGCCACTCTTTTTCATATCCGAGACGACCTCCATGCCCATATCGGCCGCGTATATATAAGAGATTTCCCAGACTCCCGCCATTGATAATCTCCCGTGCTTTCAAGAATGATGGATGACACCGCAGGTTATACCCTACCAAAACCCTGACATTGTGCTTCTCCGCAGCTTCGATCACAGGGTCCAGTTCGGAGAAATGCCGTGCAGCTGGTTTCTCAACAAGAACGTGTTTTCCGGCATTCACCGCTGCGAGTGTGATGGGTGCGAGCCAGTTGTTTGTCGTGGAGACAATAATGAGATCGAGATCATTCCGGCGTATTATATCCTGCCATTCGGTGTAATGAGCAACATCCGGATATTTTCCTGCAAGCTGTACTGCTCGTTCTTTGGAGACATCTGCTACCGCCCGAAGATAGCCGGAAGGTAACGACTCCGCACGTTTCTGTCCGATCAAACCGCATCCCACTATTCCAACCTGCATGATGATCACTCAAACATTAAATTTCGCTCTTTTGGGAGGATGCGCCGAAGTGTATACACATCATTGCTCCTTATATCCTGTGCAATATCCGGCAGTTTTTCCCACGGATCCCAAAGTGCACTGATGAGTTTTCCATTGATCTCATTACAAATGTCGGTTGTAAGAAAGTGCACTAGATCGGCCGCCCGTTTCTCCGAGTGTGGATTTTCGTTGTCTGTGCGTTGGGCATTCTTGATTTCTGAACTGCCAGCATATTCAATTCCAGCATCCAGAATTGTTTCAGTGAGTCGACTTTTCATGGGACCCGGGGCGACACAATTGACAGTTATTCCATATGGGGAAACTTCCTGAGCAAGTGTCTCGGAAAACCGAACAATACCGCATTTTGCAGTAGCGTAACTTGAAAAATTGGGTCTTGGAGCTGTTGCGCCACCTCCTGATATATTCACAATCCTGCCATATCTTTTTGCAATCATTGATGGAAGAAATCCCCGACAGAACTGTACTGGGGCAAGGAGGCATACATTAAGGCAATCCTGCCAATCAGTCCAATTATTTACATGAAGAGGACCGATCGGTCCCTGGATCGCAGCATTATTGATGAGAATATCCGGATTTCCGGCGATTCTTTGAATTGTATCAATGAGAGTGGGGATTTGTATCAGGTTTGAGAGATCGGCGGCAAAAAAATGAATCTGTTGATCCCGCTGACGGCTTATTAAGAGATCGTCAGCGATTTTTTTTAATTCTGGTTCATGTCGTGCTATGAGAACCAGATCGTCTCCTGCCAGCCAGAATTTTTCAGCAACAAGTCTTCCAAGGCCTCGTGTCGCACCGGTTATCACAACAAGATGACGAGAAGAATTCATCGTTGGTCAAGCACCCACTGATTATTCCGAAGAAAATCCAATGTTTTGATAATTCCTTCATTAATGGAATATTTTGGTTTCCATCCAAGAGAACGAATCTTTGAGCTGTCAAGGAAAATGAACGGATTATCGCCAATCCAACCCCGCTCCCCCCCCGAATAATGAATTATCGGATCAAGTCCAAGATGTCTGCATATCAAATGTATTGAATCGTTTACTTCGCAGTACTCGTCTGTACCCAGATTGAATATGTTTACCGGGTCTTGGGATTTTTCTAGTGCAGTAAATATTGCATCAATGCAATCCTGCACATAGAGATATGATTTTTTCTGGTGCCCGTTCCCGAGAACATCCAGATGGTCAGGATGAGTACGGAGCTGTTTATAGAAATCAAAAATATGACCATGCGGATAACGTTCCCCAAGGATTGAGACGAAACGGAATATCCATGCATGGAACCCAAAGCCTTCGCAATATGCTTCAATTAATCCTTCCCCAGCAAGTTTCGATGCCCCATAAAATGAAGTCTGGAGTGGGAACGGGGCATTTTCCGGAGTAGGAATTATTTTTGTCTCCCCATAGACTGAACCTGTTGAAGAAAATGCAATCTTATCAATGGAATTTTTCCGCATCGCTTCGAGAACATTAAACGTTGCGATGGTATTCTGATGGAGATCTTTTGCAGGATGCTCTGTGCCAAAACGAACATCCGCATTAGCTGCAAGGTGGAAGACAAAATCACAACCGGACATCACCCGATTTAATATCTCCGGATCGAGAAGATCTCCTTTGATCAACCGGAATTTGGTATTTTTTTTTGCGTTTTCAAGATATTCCGGAATCCCCGTGGAAAAATTATCATAGACCGTAACATCGTTTCCTTTTGAAAGCAATCTGTCGACAAGGTTGCTCCCAATAAATCCTGCCCCGCCGGTAATGAAATATTTTGTATTTCGCATGTGCAAATTCTGTATAGGTGGTAAAGAAGTATAAGATTATTGAGTGGATATCTAAAATATTCCTATCCTCTTTATTCCATGCATCGGCATGTGGAAAGACAGAAGTTAAATGTTCTTGGTTGCACTAGCATATCATAAGGAATGATATCCCAACTAATCTTCCAGTTAATCCAATTGAGAGAATAAGTGAAAACGAAAGGACATTAATACTCCAAAATTTTGAGGGAATCTGAAACCCGAACTATATCAGATCGTCGAAAGTATTTCAGATTCTTCCATTGAGACAAAATTTTCGAACCCATTGATGTTTTTGGTTAATAAAAAACTGTTAAAAAAACATGCCTCTGCAAGTTTTCGATATGGTATAATAGGGTTTGACGATATATATTCAGTCAATGAAAATCGGGATGATAACCGGCAATACAGGAAAGTTCCCTTCCGGCATCGGAAATTACCTATTCAATCTTACTGGTCAATTAAACGAAAATAAAAATAATGCAATAACAATAATCGGATACGATATTGCACAAGCTCAAACTTTTGATAATTTACCTATAATAATCCCATACTACCCGAAAATAAGGTATCACTCAATATTGTGGGGCCGGATAATATCTCTTCAGAAAAAAATCTTCTCCGATTTTGATATTGTTCACAACCCGGCGCCATTCCCGCTCCTGACAAAACCAGGAAAATGCTATGTGAGCACGATTCATGATCTGATACCAGTCATATTTCCGGAATGGGATTTGCTCCCTCGGGTTATTTCATCAAGATTGTTCTATCCAAAATTAATCCACGATTCAGATAGAATCATTGCAGACTCAAATAACACAAAAAATGATATAATTAAATATTATCATGTTGATGAACAAAAAATTTCTGTAATTCCTCTTGGTGCATCAGGAAAGTATAAACAACTGGATTTTCAGATCGTTGAATCAGTGAAAACAAAATACCAGCTCAATTTCCCGTTTGTGCTATTTGTCGGAACCCTTGAACCAAGGAAGAATATCCCAACTCTTTTAAAAGCATTCTCAATCTGCAAGAAAAAAATTTCGGGTTTAAAACTGGTAATTGTTGGACAGATGGGTTGGAAGTATGCCGAAATATTTTCCACTCTTGCAGATCTCGATCTTACCAAAGATGTAATATTTTTGTACTATGTCCCCCGTGAAGATCTCCCGGCTCTTTATAATGCAGCAGAACTCTTTGTATATCCATCGTTTTACGAAGGATTTGGGCTCCCGCCATTGGAAGCGATGCAATGTGGAGTCCCGGTTATTACATCAAATACGTCATCACTTCCGGAAATTGTTGGTGAAAGAGGAAATATGGTACACCCGACCGATGTTTGTGGACTTGCGGACATGATGTATCTATTGTTATCTGATGATAACCAACGTAAAGAAAATATCAGGTACGGATTATCCCGCACTAAAATGTTCTCATGGGAAAAATGTGCACAACAAACACAAGAAGTATACGATGAGATCAGTGAAGAAAAAAACTAAAAGAATATCGTTATTGAATGAGCGACTGGTACACTTTGAAATATTCATCTGTCATCCTTTCAACAGTAAATTTCTCCGCAATTCTTTTCCGGTTAAAAAAGCCCATTTTTTGTCGCATATTTTCATCTGATGCCAGCATTGATATTTTATCGGCAAAATCTATTATATTGTCCATCTCGCATAACAATCCCCCATTCCCGTTAATAATCAGTTCCGGAAGGGAAGAGCAGTTCGTTGCCACAACCGGCTTCCCGCAAGCCATTGCCTCTGCAACTGATAGTCCAAATCCTTCAAGACGAGATGCAGTGAGAAAAATATCGCATAGGTTATACACTTCCACTAGTTGGTCTATATTCAATCGTCCCAAGTTCAGAATGTTTTTACATCCAATGAGGGATCCCGCTTGCTGGCCGGATGCGATCAGCAGGAGATACTTATCTCCCAGTTGTTTCATAATTGCAGGGAGTAAATCCGCTCCTTTTCGTTTTGACAGGTTACCCGCGAAAAATATAATGATCTTGTTTTCAGGGAGGTTCCATGCAGATCTTTTCACATCTGCGGGTTTGAACAGGGTGTTATCAATACCGGCATACACAACCCGTGACCCGTAATATCCAAACACTTCCTCCAGTTTCTTTTTAGTATACTCGCAATCACATGTAACCACGTCAGCTACATCAAATGATTTTTTCTCGCAACGGTAAACCCATCGATGAAAGATTTTCTGAGACAGTGTCCGGTAGGAGTTGAATGCGGGATCATGGATTACGTGATGTTCCGTAATTACGAGCGGCTGCTCATTTTTGAAAGCAAAACCGTTCCAGGAATTGCTGTGAATGATATCAGAATACGGATTATTTTTTTGGAGTTTTGTAAGCGGTGGGATGAATTGGTAAATGCTGGAACAGAGATCCAGGTTACAGTAGTGACCACCTTTCCTGATACCCTGGCAGAGATTCTCTGCCCAGACATCGATACCGGATCCTCCACGAACCTGTCGTATCGCGATCTTCATGATTTCCCTTTCCTATTATATCCCTCAAGCACCAGTTCGTAAGCTTCCGAAAACTGCCGGGATATATCCTCCCATGAAAACCGTGTCCGTACAGTGTCATATCCCAATTCTCTGAACCGCTCTGCCAGCACTGTATCGGATAACAGTATTATGATTTTTTCAGCAAGATTTTTCTCATCTTCACTCTGAAATAAAAAACCATTCCTTCCATCATCAATGATATCCGGTATTCCCCCTATATTACTGCCAATAACCGGCACTCCGTGAGACATCGCTTCGAGGAGAACAACCCCAAGACCTTCCATGACCAGTCCCTGAAATGATCGGGAGGGGAGAACCAGGATAGATGCGGAATCATAGTGTTTTGCCAAATCCTCGTCACTCAATCTGCCGCAGAAACAGATAGTATCAGTAAGGCCAGTGTCCTTCACAAGACGCTGCAATGGCTCGCGGAGCAGCCCCTCTCCAACGATATTGAGTTCCGAATCGGGGATTGCTTTCCTGACAACGGTCATTGATCTGATCAACGTGTCAATTCCCTTCCATTCAACAAGACGACCGACAAAAAGTATGTTATGCTTATAGGAACTTTTCTCTGATGGAGGATTCTTTAACGGGCATACTCCCATGGGGATTACTCTGCAGGGACACTGAAGTGGAACAAGCACTTCAATCTGTTGTTTTGTGTATCTACTGTTGGTCGTGATGAGATCTGCCGATGCAATGATCGCAGACAGGATCGGGATAAATAACCGGTATTTCCCAAATAGGTTTGCATCAAGTACATGGGAGGTGAGAACGTGGGGTTTTTTTTCGATGAATGCAATTACTGCTCCAACAAGTCCAGAGGGAACAAACCAATGCGAATGGATGATATCGATCTGGTAACGGTGGATGACCCGCCACGAACGCCAAAACTCGCTGATCATGAATAACGGGAGCTGGAGCCCCGTAAGAAATGATTGGCGGAGTGCTGTATACATACCGGTGTTGGATGACAAGCACTGGAAGCGGTACGGGTAAAAATACGGGAACCTGTGAACTATGATGCCATCCATAGTCTCATGAAATGGCAATCCAGAAATATGCGGGCAAATCACATGCACTTCATTTCCCCGTTCAACCTGCCCACGTGCCTGATGATAGATGAAATTTCCCTGGTAATCCCCTTGATGCCTTGGAAACGAGCTGGTGATTATGGCGATTTTCATGTAAATTCACATACTAGAACCGGCAACTGGGAAAAAATAACAACTCGTTATTATGAATCCCGTGCTCACAATTCACTCCAATCCGCAAGTGAAATGTCCCGGCTTTCCTGTATATCGAACAGAAGTGCAAAGGATAAAAACTGCAAACCAATCGCAAACAAAAGAAGTGAAAGCACTCCCCGAACGAACAACGGCCCCCCTTGGATAAATACATAATAGAATGTGAACAATCCTGCAAGAAAACCGACAAGCGTCATAGCTAATCCGAAGAGGTAAAAAATTACCAGTGGATGAAAGCTTAATACAACATATTTTTGCCTGAGCCGGTAAAAGAAATCCCTGAAGAGGAGCCAGGATACGTTCACGATATAATTTACATAGCGGATTTTTGAAGTCTCCCTGCCATACCGGGCGGGCATTTCAATATCCATGACCCGGAACCCGAATACGTTCAGTTTGACAAGAAGATCATTACAGTATCCATATCTGGGATAAACCCGGTCAAGGTTCAATCGTTCAAGCGTTCGTCGTGATATCGCGGTATATCCGTTTTGTGGGTCCATCAGTTTCCAATAGCCCGAAGAGAATTTTGTCATGATGGTGAGCAGGGCATTACCAATAAAACGCCACTGGCTCATCCCTTTCCGGTATTCCGGGCTGAGGAGACGGTTGCCTTTTGTATAGTCCGCCTTGTTCTGGATGATGGGGGAAATAAGCGTCGGCATCACTTCCGGATCCATCTGGTTATCTCCAGCCATTACAACAATAATTTGCTGATTGTCAATCATCGCTTGTTTATATCCGGAAACAATCGCTGCACCGACACCACAATTTGTCATATGGTTAATAGGAATTATTCTGGTGTCTTTTTTAGAAAGAGTCTCTATAATTTCCCGGGTTTTATCTGTTGAAGCGTCATTGACTGCGTAAATTTTGTCAACGAATGCAGGTACAGATAAAAGGGTATCCTGGATTAGTAACTCTTCGTTGTAAGAAGGAACAACTACAGCAATCGTATGATCACGATACACAAATGTTCTCTCTTTTTTAGACTAATAAAAGTACTCTGGTTTCTGGGTATGGGCAATGATTTGGAATATAAAATATACGACTGATGATTTGGTTCCGGTTTTTGTCGATAAAACCAGTTACTCTTTTTTGCAGAATTTAAATGAAATTATCTGGATGAATCTTATCTGAATCATCATTAAAAGTGCTCAAAAACTATATGATCTTTCTCTCTCTCCCACTCCCGTTACGTACCTTCCAGTATTTCTTTCTGGTTTAAATTCTCTGTTAGAGACACGGTTCTCATTTTTGTAGAATATTAACATACTCGCATTTCTGTAAAGTGCGGAGGAGAAAAAGAGTCGGATATATTTATTATTGTTTTTCAACCTGTAATAAAATATGTGAACAATACGTATAGCTTTTCAAAAAATCAGTTTTTTGATATAGATTTTTTTAAAACCCCGACCCGATGAGTAATCGTAAATAGTTTCATTATAAAAGTAATTCTCAATGACTTCGGATAACCGGATTGATAATATACGGACATCCTCATCTGGTAAACGGGCAACAGTAATGGAAACACAACAGAACGGCAGTGTCACATCTTCCCCGAATACTCCTCATGCAAGTGTTTTTGATCCTGCTGTCTTTTTTCAGAGATATGCATTAACCATCATTATTTTTCTCATCTCATTATTTTTCATCATCACAATAACTAATCCCGCTCTGTATATGAATGATGAGTGGATTACGGCCAACCAGCTCCACCAGCTAAACATCGGTCATCAGGTAACTATCAATGAAGGGAAGTATGGTATTACCGATAAAGGAATTGTTTCCTCGTATTTTACTTCCCGGCAAAATGTGCTGATGTATTCCCTTGCGCTCCCGTTATCTGCGTTACCCATAGTAAAAATGTTAGGGCTCTTTGAGAATAATTTCCGGTTATTTGTGATCATGATCTGGTCCTTATGTCTCATCCTTATCGCTTTACTTATCGAAGCATACTATCCTGCATATTCAAAAATTCGGGGTATAAGACTTCTGTTTCCGGTCCTATTGCTTGCACTCTTCTTATTCATGTTCAACATTCTGATGTACAGGCAATTTGTCTACTCTGCCGTCGATGCCCCATTCGAAGTGGCAGCACTGATTCTCACAAGTCATATCTTTTTTGCGTTGACCGTTGCAGTTGTTTTTGAGACATGTAAATTGATCTTTAAAGATCTCTGGATGTCACTCTTTGGTGTTTGTGCGACAATCGCCTGCTCCTCGTATATATTCTGGGCAGGGACGGCAAAGGATCACATGCTGACAGCGGCAGTCTTTGCGTTTGTCATCTACTTTTTTGTCCTTTATCTCACGTATGGACGAAGGAGGGATGCGACTATCTCGTTCATTTGTTCAGGGCTCCTGATCTGGGTCCGGCCAGAAGTGGGGTTCTTTGTTACGATCTTTACCGGATTGTTCTTTTGCGTGCCCCTGTTGTCGCAGGTTATAAAAAAAGAGAATTCTATCATCCGATCTCTCAAATCCTGCATTCCGATGGCAGGAATGTTTATCGGGGGGATTCCCTTTTTTATTAATAATCTTTTAACCACTCATAACTGGCTTATCCCCGCATTCGATCTCCCTCGGCCAATGACAGATGTCGGTACTGTATCTAAAGTGTCGCCTCCTCTTCAACAGGTTCTTGCGCAGGAAGCATTATCTGCTCCGACTGAAGGGATGAGTCTGTTTGCGACATTGTCGAGAGCCGGAGATATGATCACGCATGCAATGTTCCGGGGATTTTCATTTGATAATATTATCCAGGGTTTTTCGGGCATACTGATGTTCCCAAAAAATGGGAATATCGGATTTTTGATCATGTGTCCCATAATTCTTCTCGCACTGGTTGCGTTTATTCTATGGAATAAGAAAATATGGGCAGGGATAAAGAGCCAGAGAGAAATTTTTCTCTTTCTTATACTTATGATACTAGCAGCTGTGTTCAGTTATCTTCCCAAGTTATATATGATGAATATCAGTCCAGGGGTTGTTCCGGATATGCGATATCTTTCTCCTGCATACCTACCCTGTGGAATCCTCAGTATCATGGTACTCTCAAAAACCCCGCTTTTAAAAATACCAAAAGATATGGTGATATCCGGGATTAAGAGAGCGATCATTATCGTTCCCCTATTATTTCTCTTAATGATTGTCGTTCATCCCTTCGGAAGTGTGAATGCAGGATATTTCAAATTTTTTGTTTTTATTATCCTTTGTGTGCTGATACTATGTCTGGGACTGATGTTCATCTACCATCTTTACAAGAAAGGGAACCGGTTTTTATATCAGGCCCTCCCAGACTCCCTTGTACTCCTCCTCATTACTGTTTTTACATTCCAGTTAGTGCTTGTATTTATTTTTGGGGTGATAATCAAGTTTAATGGGTATCCCTTGTGGATTCCTCTTGTCGAGAACGGTTTCAATACGATATTCCATGTTTCAACTCTGCCTCCTTTATAGTGGAGAATGAGAAATTTTTGTAGGATTTAAGAGAACTCCTCCTCTCCATCAGATTAAAATAATTTTTATGTGTTATCTGTTGCGGACAAATAGTGTTTGTTCCCGGCAAAAAAACCTGAATATTTCATCAACACATCAACCAAAAACTCTGATAACGGACATGATAAATGAATATGTTTTTTCTTTGAACCTGTGATATTGACCGATATTTTAAGCCGGATGCCTCACAATAGGTGCTATTAGGGATGATTTTAAACGATAGTTATCTGTTATTTTGCCGTAAAACCTTTAAATATTCGATATTCTCAAAATTATGTAACTAAATTCGCTAATTTTGGCACTAAATTCATAAATTGATACCGGTTTTTGGCAAACGGAGTCCCAAATGAACTCCAAATAGATCATCACCCAGTTATTGGAATCTTGCTCTTAAATGTCCGAATTCGAGCGTTTTCCAAGAACCCAGTAAACTCTTGACGGCAGAATTCAGGAGTAAAAGTGCGTATCGGCCAAAACCCAATCTGCATACTTATGACAAGCGCCACATTTTTCTTCAAATGGACACTCCCGGAAAAATGATTGGTCAATTTTCTTGTTCACTCTCCACTTTTTCTTTAACCAATTTGATAGAAAGAAATGCAAAAGAAAATACCTTTCCGGGGAAATTGTCCTCACTATATTAGGTAAGAGGACTTTTCCTGAGAAAATCCGGTTGACTGGTAAAGGACAACAATGTTTGTGATATACATTTCATCGTTTTCCCGCACAAAAAAAGGGAACTATTCGGACAGGGCATTCAAATGGATCCCATCTACTTTAAAGAATCTGATAACGATTATCTACCGACTGTATCATGTCTGTTAATAAATAATCTTAAAAATGTGTAAAAAATTATTCCGTTAATCGAAGTCATTAAAAAAAAGGAAATCAGTAGAGTACATTCACACGTGTAACTTCAGGTGGTGTTACTTTTGTGAAGGGTAAAGCAGCACCGACCGGGGGGCGTATTTCGAAATTCATCATAGTATTCTTCGGCACAGCAGGGTCTATCATGAAAGCTATCCGAACCTGTTGTTGTTGTCCCAATGAAGCTGTCGGGGTAACACCATCTCGTAGTGCAGAAAATTTCGTTCCCGTGGGCTCAGTAGCCGCATCGTATGTGTAAATTACCGGATACGAAGAAGGCGTGGAGAAGACAAGCTTCATTACCGACAGATCCATGGTGGTTGCTCCTGGTGCAAGAATAACCGAAAATTGGATCTGATTAATTTGGGTGGCTGTATCAGATCCCGTTAGTCCATATACCATTCCGGCCATCTGGATGTTTGAAGTACCTTGTTGAATCGCTGTATAAACGGCTTCTTGTGCCTTCCCTGTTGTGTAGAAACCGGCACCAAGTACCACATATGAGAACACGGCCGCGACGACAACAAATGCAATAAGCACAATTGCAGCTTCAAGACCGGTGAATGCATCGTCATTATTTTTTTGCTGAATCGTGATCTCACCTTCGTTTTAAAGTATATACGAATTACTACAAGATCCCTGCTTGAAAAAGGGCTTTAATAGGTTATAAATTATCGGTTCTTCTTTGATTTAAACGATGTACAAACACGGGATTTTACCGGACATGATATTCAAATCAGTTACCGCGAGAATGAAGAACCGCATTTAGATGTTTTCTGCGATAATACAACAACCCTCTGATGTAAGGAACGGTCGTTTAAAAGACATTAAACCATTTCAATAAAAACCATAAGAAAGTCATTCCGGTAATTGAATTCAAGAAAAAAAAGGGAGATTAGTAGAGTACATTCGTTGCTGTAATTGCCGGTGGTGATGTCTTTGAGAACGGTAATGAAGCTCCGACTGAGGGGCGAATTTCAAAATTCATCACTGTGTTCTTTGGCACCACAGGAGATACCAGGAAAGCTATCCGAACTTGTTGCTGTGCAGCCAGTGAAGCTGTCTGTGTTGAACCGTCTCGCATAGCCGCAAAGTACGTTCCAGTAGGCGTTGTGGCCGAATTGTATGTGTAAATTGTCGGATTCGCAGTTGCGGTAGAGAAGACTATTTTCATCAACGACAGATCAAGTGTCGGTGATCCCGGAGCAAGACCAACAGTGAATTGTATCTGATTAATTGAAGTGGCTTCTGCAGATGCAGTCAATCCGTATACTTGTCCTATCATCTGGATGTTGGAAGTCGCCTGTGCTACACCCTGGTAGACGGTCTCCTGTGCCTTCTGGGTTGTGAAGAACCCGGCACCGAGTACCACGTATGAGAACACGGCCGCGACAACGACAAATGCGATAAGCACAATTGCTGCCTCAAGGCCAGTGAACCCTTCATCATTGCGTTTGAACGAAGACATAAATTCACCTTTGTTTACGAGCGGATACTGAGTAAACAATATCCATATTTGTTAAGATGATGTCATAGTATTTATATTTAGGCCATTTTTCGCAATCCAAAATCCCGCATATTGTGATTTTTTTGAAAAAATGAATATGATATTGCTAAAATCAGATACTCTGTTTCTCATTACACACTCGAACGGTATTCAATCCAGTTCTTTAAATAAATTTTGAAATACTGGACGAATATTTATCTGGTAAAAATCAATTACATACTGTTCAGCGATGGATAAAAAGGATACGATGTATATAGTGGGTGCTCTTTGTATCATCCTCATCATAGCTTTAGTATTAAAACCGGCTATAACCGGCAAACCGGTAAATACCGGCATCCCTGTCGCTACAACCCCCCCGCCAACAATCGTTACAACTCCGGTAAATGTAATAACTCCGGTTATTACGGTAATCATCCCTATCACCACTTTGCCTACGCCAACTCCGGTTCCCACGTGGGATGCTTCGGTAAAAGGGGTTCAGTTTGTTGATCCATCTACCTATGGGGTTACATTTAATCAATCACTCCCTCAAGGCACAAGAATTGATAATACTCCGCTCAACACGAACATGACGAGTTATGCAAAGATTGTAGGAAAATATAGCGGAACAACGCAGACTATCAATATACCATTCCCATCCTGGCAACTTGTATATACTATTGAACCGGTTCCTGCGTTACAACCTACAAAAATTGTTGTTACTCAGACAAAAGGGGAAGGATTCTCATACAGTGGTATACAAGGTTCCTATTCCGGTGTAACTCCTGAATTTACTATACAGGTAATGGATGCCAGCGATCCCAATAGAATCGTCAGGACAATTTCACCCCCGGGAGGTATAGATCTCAACTTATGGCTTGGGAAGCCAAAAACTGTGGATCCTTCGAAAACATTAGCACCTCATCAAAAAGCCACTGTTGAAGCAGGTACAGTATATGTTGATCCCCGCCCCTGGACTGAGAAGTTTTACGAAGGCCAGAGAAGCTATTATTTCATTATCAAAGCAGAATCCATCCAATCCTATAGTCTTGATATAAAAGTCCCGACACAATATATCGGAAAATACTGATCGGATGATTAGTTTATATTATATGTCGCTATAGCAGTGTTGTCATAACAATCGAATTATAGCACTATTTGAGAAAATCCTGCAAAAAAGATTTTTGAAATCCTGAAGTATGCCTTGCTATAATTGCTTCTTTGCATCATTCAGTGATTTAAAAGTGTTTGTCTTTAAAGAGTTTCAACAGGTTGATTAAAAATTGTAGATAAAAAAGGATTCAATCGAATTTTTTCTTTCCCATGGATTCCATATAGATATACTCTTTTCCGACTTCGATGGTTCCAATCTTATCCTCTGGAATAGGAATTTCAAAGTTAGTGAATTCTTTCATATCCATGAGTTGTGCTGTTGTTCCGGCAATGGAAAGAACCTGCCCGCTCTTCCGCTCAACAACCGGGACATATGTCTTTGCCGATACTGGTGATACAATGGAACGTTTGACACCATCAAAAAGACCCATTGCATCAATACGGGCTTTTGCAGCACCATGTTTACCGGGTTTGGATGTTGCAATGCTTAACACCCTGCAGGGTTCTTCTTCGATAACAATATAACGTCCTTCCTTGATCTTTCCGATTTCTGTCTGTTCTTTCATTTTATTCACATCCCATTTTGAATTTTTCAATCGCGGTATTAATTTATCTCCATAGCATTACATAAATACAGCGTAGAAATCTGGTGTTCTGGTCATGGAGTTTCTTTCAGCATGCAATCAGATGGCAGATCTGGTGGAAGAAAGTATCCGTGATCTGGTTGGCACTCCAGAAGGTGGTATCACCGTCAGAATGGGTGCAGATCTCACACCTACAAAGAAGATCGATAAGGTAGCAGAAGACTGCATTTTACAATTTTTAGAAGAGAATCCCTTATGCAGACTTCTTATCAGTGAGGAGGCTGGAAAAGTTAAGTTCAAGGGAGAACGAGGGACTATTTTTCTTGATCCCGTTGATGGTACTTTTAACGCAGTTGCCGGGATCCCATTTTATGCGCTCTCCATTGCTTACGCTGAAGATGGAGAAACACAACAGGCATTCGTACGCAATCTTGCCAGCGGTGAAACTTTTACTGCCATACGAGGACAATTTGCCCTGTGTAATAATAAGCCGATTCGTGTATCGACAACCCATAATCTGGATGAATGCGCGATGAGTGTCTACGGGCGGAAATTTGATCCAACGCGCGTGATGCAACTGGGACAAAAGATACGCCGCTGGCGCCTGTTGGGAGCGTCAGCCCTTGAACTCTGTTATGTCGGTTGCGGGAGAATTGATGGTTTTATCGACCTTCGTGACACTCTCCGTGTTACTGACGCCGCAGCAGGTATGCTGATCTGTACCGAAGCCGGGGGGAAAGTATCTAATTTAGATGGGGGCGTCATACGGTTCCCGGATGAAGTGACCATCGGGCGATGCATTGTTGCAACTAATGGGGCAGTGCACCACAAAGTGATTGAATATCTGCGGTGATTCCTTATGCGTCTGTTACTTGTTTCAAGGATCGATAATCCGGATGCAATTACCTTTTCCCGGAAGGTCAAGGAAGTACTGGAACAAGAAGGGATAGATATATCTTTCGATGATGATACCGCGGCAATTCTTAACGAGACCGGGCAACCGCTAGTTGACTCTACTGCTGATGTGGTTGTAGTTGTTGGCGGAGATGGTACGATCCTCCGCACGATTCAGCAGATGCAGCGTCCAGTCCCGGTGATCGGTATCAACCGAGGGGAAGTGGGTTTTTTAGCAGACCTCGATCCATCCGAAGCAATCGATTTTGTGAGAACTCTTCCCCGGGGATTTTCTATCGAAGAAAGAATGCGGATCACGCTCTTAAAAGATGGCATCAATCTGGGAACCGCTCTCAATGAGGCGTTGATAGTAACGACACGTCCGGCAAAGATGCTACGATTTTCGATCCTTGTTGATGGAATAACTACTGAACAGTTCCGTGCGGATGGACTTCTTATCAGTACTCCAACCGGATCTACAGCCTACGCCATGAGCGCTGGAGGGCCTATTGTAGATCCCAGGATACAGGGTTTTATCCTTGTGCCACTTGCCCCCTACCTCCTCTCGTCACGTCCCCACATCATCAGCAGCAACCGGCGTCTTGAAGTAAGACTAGAGAGCTCAAAACCAGCAAATCTTGTCCTTGACGGTCAGCAGACCATTGAACTGGGAACTTCCATGACCCTTGAAGTAAAACCTGCTAAGTACCCTGCAAAGTTTGTTGATGTCGGTCGGAATTTCTTTGAAAAAGTTGATAGCAAATTACGGAAACTCTGATTATTTTCGTTCGTTATCTCTCTCTTAAAACTGTAATGTACTTGATTCATGCATTTTTTAGATACCGGCAATCAAAATAAAAGACTTATCTAAATTGCCGTGCTACTACTGGTCAGGTGGTTTTGTGCAGGTCTCCATGAAACTTGAGATGAAAGATTCGCCGGGCCAACTGGTCGCAGCTTTAAAGCCCATATCCGATGTCGGTGGAAATATTATCGCGGTGATACACCAGCGTGAACCGGATTCGGATCACGGCACTCTTGATGTCCAGATTGTGCTCGAACTACCTGAGGGTCGGCTTGAAAAACTTGTTGTCCTTCTTAAGGAACAGGGTGTTCATATCCAGCGTATTGGTGAACAACGCCTGCTCTATAAACGAACGGTCATCCTTATCGGGCATCTGATGCATACAGATCTTTCCGATACAGTTGATCAGATAGATTCCACCGGATTTGCTGAAGTGAGTGAGCTTGCCATGAGCATGCCTGCGGTAAAAGATCGCTCATCTTCACGTCTCACGATCAAATCAGTAACAAAAGAGGATATGGAAGCAGCACTTGCCATATTGCGCCGGGTATCGCAACAGAAGTCCCTGCTCTTGATTGAGCCGCTTGAGGAGATTGCATGAAGATCGCATTGATTGGTCTTGGTTCTGTAGGACGCGGCGTGGCCGAAATGATCACCAAAAAAGATCTCGGTTTATCCATAACAGGACTCGCCGATTCAAAAAGCGGGGCAATGGATCCTGATGGACTTGACATTCCTGCACTTCTTGCCAACAAGAAAAAGCACGGATATTGTGGCGATCCAAATCTTCCGACTATCGATATTATCAAAAAAGCAGATTATGATGCACTGGTCGAAGTCACTCCAACAAATGCTATATCCGGCGAGCCTGCAATCGGCTATATAAAGACTGCCCTCATCCGGAAAAAGCATGTCGTCACTTCAAATAAGGGTCCTATCGCACTGGCGAACAAAGAGCTCCGTACACTGGCACTTAAAAACCACGTAGCCCTCAGGTATGAGGCGACGGTTGCCGGTGCAATTCCGATCATGCATACCCTGGAGCACGGACTTGCCGGTAACGAGATCCTCGCACTCTATGGTGTACTCAACGGAACCTGCAATTATATTCTCACACGGATGGCCGCAGAAGGTCTTACCTATGAGCAGGCCCTGATGGAAGCCCGTGAAATGGGGTACGCTGAAGCGGATCCGACCTATGATGTCAAAGGCATCGATGCGGCGATCAAACTGGTGATTCTTGCAAATACTATCTGGGGGCATGATGTTCGGTTGA